>Ga0315281_10000737_pt1 | contig 46862 bp, 45 predicted proteins | sample YL17G07_0_MG_FD_204540 | JGI IMG/M metagenome (GOLD analysis project Ga0315281, IMG submission 204540) | Sediment microbial communities from Yellowstone Lake, YNP, Wyoming, USA - YL17G07_0 | ecosystem: Environmental > Aquatic > Freshwater > Lake > Sediment | place: USA: Wyoming | collected...
CGCCGCGTTCGCGGGACCGCTGCCGACGATCGTGATCGCCGAGATGCTCGGTGTCGACCCGGCGGACCGCCTCGATTTCAAGCGCTGGTCCGACGACGGCGTCATGTCGTTCGACCCGCTGCTGTCGGCCGAGCTGCGGGAGCGCGTCGCCGCCTCGTCGGCCGAGCAGGAGGCGTACTTCCGGCGGGCGATCGCCGAGCGCCGCGCATCGCCACGCGCCGACCTGATCTCATCGCTGATCGCGGTGGAGGACGAGGGCGGCCGCCTGAGCGACGACGAGCTGGTGACGATGTGCGGGCTGCTGCTGGCGGCGGGGAACGTGACGACGACGGACCTCATCGGCAACGGCACGCTGGCGCTGCTGCGGCACCCGGACGAGCTGCGGAAGCTGCGCGACGACCCGTCGCTGATCAAGAACGCCGTCGAGGAGATGCTGCGCTACGACCCGCCGGTCACCGAGACGGGGCGCATCCCGCTCGCCGGCACGGAGTTCCGGGGCTGTCCGATCGGCGGCGGGGAATCGCTGGTGCCGGTGATGGCGGCCGCGAACCACGATCCGGAGGTGTACCCGGAGCCGCACCGCTTCGACATCACGCGGGCGGACACGCACCACCACTCGTTCGGGGGCGGCGTGCACTTCTGCCTGGGCGCGCCGCTGGCGCGGCTCGAGGCGCAGATCGCGATCGGTGCGCTGGTGGCGCGCGTCCCGCGCCTGCGGCTGGCGGATGAGACGCTGGAGTACCGGCGCATCCCCGGCTTCCGCGGCCTGTTGCGGCTGGGCGTGCTGACGTAGGCGGACCTAACCCCCTCGCCACGGCGAGTCTTCGACGGCCCCTTCCCTGGGAGGGAAGGGGAGCGCGCGATGCGAGGGTGTGTGCGTGACGTGGCACGTGTTCCGATCGAAGCCGTAGTGGAGGAGCTTCAGCTCCGGCCGAACCTAACCCCCTCGCCACGGCGAGTCTTCGACGGCCCCTTCTCTGGGAGGGAAGGGGAGCGCGCGATGCGAGGGTGTGTGCGTGACGTGGCACGTGTTCCGATCGAAGCCGTAGTGGAGGAGCTTCAGCTCCGGCCGAACCTAACCCCCGGCCCCTTCCCTGGGAGGGAAGGGGAGCGCGATTCGGGGTTGCCAGCCGCGCCAGAGCGCTGCGTCAGGCGCTGAGCTTGCGGGTGATGAGGCGGGTGATGAGTTCGGGGCGCATCTTCTTCTTCGGCGCCGCGCCCTCATCGCCCTCGCCCATGTAGTTGCCCTCGGTGAAAACGCGGAGCGCGTTCTCGCGGCCGACGATGCGCTCCATCTTCGAGAACAGGGCGACGAACGCGGCCTTCTTGTCGGCGAGCGTGGGGTAGGCCGCGTCTTCCATCGCCGCCTGGCGGGCGGTGTACTCCTCGAGCAGGTAGGCGCCCGGCATGCCGAACTCCTTGAGCGCTTCGACGATCATCGGCATCAGGCCGGGGTCGGCCTCGAGTGCGTCCTTCATGCGCTGCTCGTAGAACATCTCGTGGCGGGTCTCGTCTTTCGCCAGCAGCGACTCGAGCTTGGCGAGCACGGGCTCCTGGGTGTGGCGGGCGTGGTGGCGGTAGAACTCCGCCGTCATGAACTCCTGCAGCGTCGTGGAGGCCACCACCTGCACGGGCACGTAGTGGGCGGGGATGCCCCAGTTTTCGCCGCTGGCCTCGCGGACGTCGCCGACCTTCTGGCCGAGCGCGCGGTGGACGGCGGCCTCGATCGCGGCGACGCGGTCCGCGTCGGCGCCGTCGCCGGTGTCACGCGCTTCGAGCGCGATCTGCACCTTGGCGAGGTATTCGCGCAGGGCGTAGTAGTGCTTCCACTCTTCGATCGCCCACATCATGATGAAGTCGCAGACGTCCTGATCCGCCTTGAAGTACTCGATCAGGTTCGCGACGTAGTCGGGGTTGTTGCTCTCGACGAGCATCACGGTCTCGACGACGTCGATATCGGTCTGCGTGAGGGCGTCGATGCGGATGTCGCGCCAGTCGAGGTCGAGGATCTCGGTCAGGCTCCAGCCGACGCGCTCGTGCGTGCGGTAGAAGGCGATGACGTCTTCCTTGCTGGGCACGGTGAGGTGTCCGGTGGGCGGCAACACGGGCTGCTCGCCGGTGAATGGATAGCTGACGCGCCGGGCTAGTTTCGACAAGACGAGGCCTCCTCAGGGGGGCTGCGGCGTTCCTGCCGCGCCGTGGCTGGGCGTGATGACCGGGGCGGTTCGGGAGCGACGATTCGCCGTGGCCGGGGAGTAGCGGAGGTGCCGCCTGCTGTCAGCAGCTTTTCCCGGGGCGAACCATAGGCGTCATTCTCGGACAAATCACTTGTTGATACGGCAATCCCGCCCGGGTGTCAATCCGCCGCAGATTCGAGGCGGGAGGCCGTCAATCACAGTGCGGTCTCAGACGTGACTTGACGGTGGCGGTCAGGGCAGGGGGCCGGTGAGCGAGGCGCGCTGCGAGATCTCGATCCAGTTGCCGTCGGGGTCACGGACGAAGGAGATGCGCGCCGTGATGCCGAGGGTCAGCGGCCCGCGCCCCTCCACTCCGCCCCGGCCGATGATGCCGGCGTGTTCGGCGTCGACGTTGCGGACCTGCACGGTCAGGTAGCGGAAGCCCTGGCCCTGCATGTGGACGACCGGCGGGACCCCTGCCTCGGCGGCGAAGAGCAACAGCGAGTCGCCGCAGCGGTAGGCGTTGTGGCCGGCGGGATCGAGGCCCATCGCCTCGCCGAGGAAGCGGTGCATCGCCGCCTCGTCGCTGACCGCCATCCGGACGGCGATGCCCTCGATGCCGTCGTGGCCGCGCGGGACGAGCGTGACGCGGTTGCCGTCCGGATCCGTCAGTGCGACCGCCGAGGCGATGCCGTCGCGGGCGATCAGCAGCTCGCGGTAGCCGCTGGGCGGCGTGGGTGGCATCGGGTCGCGGACAGAGTTCAGCTTGAACACCGAGCCGTTCATCGCGTGCCGATGCTGGCGGACGCCGCCGCCCATGGGCAGCAGCTCCTCGAACGGGAGCCCGACCTGCTGCTGCCAGAACGCCAGCATGGCCTCCGTGTTGTTCGTGTAGAGCCCGACATCGATGTGCTGCTTCGCGAGTTCCATGGCTATGCGAGCAGCGGCGCGAGGTGCGCGGAATCGAGATACTCGTCGAGCCGGGTGATGCGACCACCTGCGACGGTGACGACGATGCACGCCAGGATGGTGATCTCCGTGTCGCCGCGGCGGCCTCGCATGACGTGCGTCTGGACGAAGCCGGTCTCCGTCGCCTGCAGGCGCACGTCCTCGTATCGCCTGCCCGTCATGTTCTGGGCTAGCCACGCCTGCACGGCGAGGTTCTGGTCGACGGTCTGTGCGACGTCATCGGTGTTGTGCCAGATGACGGCGTCGGGCGCGTAGATCGCGCGTAGAGCGTCCCGGTCGCCGGCGGCGATGGCCGCGGACAGTCGGCGTGCCAGGTCGAGTGCGGCTTCGCGTTCGGTGTCGGTCATTGTGATACCCCCGGCGGTACTCATAGGGCAGTGTCCGCTGGCGCGTACCCTGCAACAGACAAAGTAAGAGGAGATTTCGGGGGACACCCCCGAACCCCCGGCAGAGAGCGCAGCGCTCTCTGCACTCCCGCTCGCGACCGTTTGCCAGACAGCCAGTTTAACTATGGCCGCTCGGCGTCCTAGTGCACCCTCCGCTCGACGCCCTGCCAGTAGCGCTCGCGGATGACGAACTTCTGGAGCTTGCCGGTGACGGTGCGCGGCAGCGACTCGACGAAGTCGACCGACGTGGGACACTTGAAGTGCGCGAGGTGGCCGCGGCTGAACTCGATGATCTCGGCTTCGGTCGCCGACATGCCGGGGCGGAGCACGATCAGTGCAATCGGCGTCTCGCCCCACTTCTCGCTCGGCACGCCGATGACGGCGCACTCGAGGACGGCGGGGTGCTTGTAGAGTGCGTCCTCGATCTCGGGTGAGGAGATGTTCTCGCCGCCGGAGATGATCACGTCCTTCTTGCGGTCGACGATGTGGATGTTCGAGAACTCGTCCCAGACGGCCAGATCACCGGTGTGGAAGTAGCCGCCGTAGATCGCCCGGTCGGTCTCCTCGGGCTGCAGCCAGTAGCCCTTGAGCACGACGTTCGAGCGCGCGCAGACCTCGCCGATCGAGGTGCCATCCTTCGGGACGGGGTGGCCGTCGTCGTCGAGCACCTGGATGTCGGTGCCGATCGCCTCGACGCCGGCGCGGGCGCGGCGGGCGTAGTCGCCCTTCGCGGTGCGCGTATCCGGCGTCGCGACGGTGAGGATCGGCGATGTCTCCGTCAGCCCGTAGATCTGGATGAACTCCCAGCCCAGCTCCTCTTCGAGCCGCTGGATGAAGGCGGCCGGCGGCGGCGCGCCTGCGACGGTGAACCGCGGCCGCGTGGTGATGTTGTGCTTCGCCCGGTCGGGGTAGTTGAGGATCATGCTCAGCACGGCGGGCGCCATGCAGGCGAACGTGACGCCGTGCTCCTCGATGAGGTGATAGGCCTGGGCCGCGACGACGGCGCGCAGCACGACGTGCGTGCCGCCCATCGCCGTGACGGCGAAGGGGCCACCCCAGCCGCTGGCGTGGAACATCGGCAGCGTCCACAGCTCGACGTCGTCGTGCTGGATGCGCAGGTGGGCGATGAAGTTGTAGGCGTTGATGTAGCAGTTGCGGTGCGTGAGCATGACGCCCTTGGGGCGCGCCGTTGTGCCCGATGTGTAGTTGATCGACAGCACGTCGTTCTCGTCCTGATCGAGGTGCGGCGTCGGGGTGACGGGCTGGCCGGCGATCAGCTGTTCCCAGTCGATCCAGCCGGCGGGCGCGCTGCCGGCGTCCTGGGCGACGATCCAGTGGTCCACGCTGGCCAGGCGCGGGCGGATCTCATCGACGACGGCCGTGTACTCGTAGTCGACGAGGACGGCGCTGACGCCGGCGTGGTTGATGATGTACTCGTGGTCGGCGGCGGTGAGGCGGTAGTTGAGCGGCACGATGATGGCGCCGATCTGCGCGACGCCGTAGTAGCTTTCGAGAAAGAAGTGCGAGTTCGGGCTGAGGATGCAGACGCGGTCGCCGGGCCGGATGCCGAGGGCGAGCAGCGCATGCGAGAGCTGGTTCACGCGCTCCTGGAAGTCGCGGTAGGTGAAGCGCCGGTCGCCGTCGATGATGGCGGTCTTGCCGGGGTAGAGCTTCGCCGCGCGGCGAAGGAAATCCTGGATCAACAGCGGTACTTCCACGAGCAACCTCCCGATCTGCGTGGGCGGATAGTACCGGCGATTGTACAGGGGCGGGGAGTTAGGTGCTGGTGATTGGTGACTGGGGCAACAGCAAACAGCAAACAGCAAACAGCGGGTCAGCGGGTCAGCGAGTGAGCTGAGGCACGAAGGCGGAGGACGGGCGAGGGGGGGGCTATCTTCGGCTCAGATCTACTTGCTGGCCGTCGACTACGAAGTGGCGGGGGGTGGCGTTGCCGAAGCGGTCCACCTTCACCTCGACCGCGATCGTGTGGTCGCGGCCCGTGGGGAGCTGGCTGGCGCTGCCCTCGGGCACGAAGACGTCCTCGATGCCGTAGTAGACGGACACGGTCTGTCCCTGGTAGAGGTACTCGCCCTGCGCCCGGCCCTTGATCAGCACCGTTCCGTCGACGGTGTGGGTGTGGCTGTCGTGCGCGGCGATCGCCTTCCACAACCCGTCGTCCTGCTTCTGGAGTTCGACATACACCGGCATACCGCAGCACGTCCCGGCGCTCTCGTCCCAGGCGATGCTGGTGCGGTCGAGGCGCGAGATCTCGTATTCGACCGTCGCGTCGTTGGCGCGCGGGAAGTCGCGCAGGTCGGCGGGCTGCAGCTTGAGCAGCACGGTCTCGCTGGTCCAGACGGTGTACTGCTTGAAGGCGAGCACGGAGAACAGCACCAGGAACTGGAGCACGATGACGATGGCCAACTTCTTCGCGGGGCTCATGGTGTGGCGCCTCTCGTCGCGCCGCCGTCACCGCGCGGCACTGACATGCCGCGGATCAGCCCGCTGCGCATCCGCTCGATGGCGAACGCCACGCCCAGCAGGAGCACGCCGCCGATGATAAAGAACGCCGAGCCCGCGAGCATGGACCAGAAGACATCGATGTAGCGCGTGATCAGCCCGAGTCCCACCACGGCGAGGCCGAGGTTGATGAAGCGCTCGTCGCCGTGGAGGTAGCCGCTGGTTACCAGCGCGGCGGCGATGGCGAAGTAGATCGCGTTGAAGACGAGGGAGTAGCCGCTCCAGCCCGGCCACGTTGCCACGACCGCCGCGACGGCCAGCAGTACGGCCTGCGCCCCGATATCGATGCTCATCTCGGTATCGCGCGCGCGGACCAGCGTCTGCACGGCGACGAGGGCGGCGGCGAGCCCGATCGTGGCGTAGACGACGGCGGGTGTGGAGTAGGCCTTCACGCCCGAATCGATCACCTGGCGCCAGATCTCGTCGAACGTGAACGCGTAAACGAGCGCGAGCAGCACGAGCAGCCCGGCGAACCGGTACACAGCGCTGAACGGCGCGATCGACGGCCGCAGCGCGTGCAGCTGCCCAACGGCGTACAGCGCGACGCCGAATGCGCCGACGGCGATCATCACGGACTCCGATTTCGGCGAGTCGGGGTAGCGCATCGCGAGTTCGGCGACGACCCAGCCCGTCGTGTTTAGGATGCCGAGTAATAGCACGATCCGCGACTCGAAGAGATAGGCGAGCGGTAGTGCGCCGACCGCCGCGAGCAGCAGGAGGAGCGGGCTGTCGACGGGCGTGCCCGGCATGTTGTAGATCTCCGCCAGCAGGAAGAGCGCGGCCTCGTACAGCAGCACGCCCAGCAGCAGCAGCGCGCTGCCGACGCGCTGCATGTCGAATCGATAGATCAGCGCGTAGCCGGCGCCGTACGCCGCCAGCATGCCGGCGAAGATGCTGCCGGTGCGGAGCCATGTCGGGATGGTGTCCCACTGCGAGGCGAAGAGCAGGACGACGCCGCCAGCCAGCACGAGCGCTCCGATGATCGAGACGGCGGTGACGAACCAGCCGAGGCGCAGGATACCGACGGCACGCGGCGCGCCGGCGCCGGCGCGCGCCAGGATCGCGCCTTCCTGTTCCGCCGAGATCAGGCCGCCGCGCGTCCATGTGGCGACGTCGTGCGCCAGCCGCTCGCGGTACTCCTCGTCGTCCATATATGTAGTATCCGTCGCGGAGGGTGGCGCAGACAGGTGTGTGTGTACCCCTTTCGGGCGCCAGATGGACCATGCCGGGCGCAGGGGAGCGGCTGTGACGAGGCTGCTGAGGCGACCTACGAACGGCTTGCCCGGCGCGGGCCGCTACGGCGGACTCAACCTAGACGAAGTGCGTGCGCTCGCGGGCGAGGATGTTCGTCACTTGGAGCCAGCAGCCAACCTCGTGTTCTCCCATCTTCTCGGGCCGGGCGAGCCCGACACGAATAAACGACTTGGCTGAACGCGAGTACTCGCGATCAAGGTTCCCGTTGAAGGATGTGGAGCAGCTAGAGCATCGAACCTGATGAATCGAAGCCTCGACGTCCTTGAACGGTACATTGCGCCAGTCCATTCCTTCCGCGTCGGTAAATGAAGCCTTCGCCTTGTTCCAAGGATCTACAAAAACGCTGAGCCGCGTCGCCGCGATGGTTGCGAGTGAGCGAGGACCGATTCCGGGCGGCCATGCGCCGCTTCCGCCAGTCCCTCGAAACAAGGCCTTGCCGAACGCGTCACCTATGGAGGCTGAGGCGAATGGGCTAATGGCGGCTATCAGCTCCGTTAACGGAAGCGATCTCACTATCTTTACTGTGTGTTCATCCCACGCTCCATCTTCCGTGTGGGGATGCGACTGAGGATGAACGGGTTTCCAGTCGACTTCAATCAGAATGCCCGGCTTTACGCCTAACTTGCGAACGGTCGTGAGATCCGGAGTGGGAGAGTTGAGCCGTAGGGTGTGACCGGTGTCCATGTCGAGGCCAGCCACGCAGACGGCCGATCCATGCATTGCGGTTACATCCAGAATCAAGAGATGTGACGTCACATCATCACCTCTTGCACGCCGACCTCCGTGGGCGCGGTCTTGGCGACCGACAGGTGCATGATCTCGACGCCGTTGGCCAGCTCGGCGACATCAAGCGCAACCGCCTTGCGGTGGCACTCATTCGGGTTGCCCTCGCTGCACAAAAGGCAGACGGCGGTGCCGCCCCCCGCGCGCATCAACCGGACGACTTCCTCGAGGCCATCTGTCCACTCATCCGTCGACCGCAGGTGTGCGACGATGATGGGATCGAGATGTCCCTGCTTCCAGCGCCGCGCAATCTCCGGATCCCGGGGGACGCCGCCCAATCGATCGCCCAAGAAGCGGTAGCGCATCCCAGCTTGCTCTATCGCTGTTTGGAGCGAGTTTTGGTCGAATTGCGGCAGGCGGCTGCGCGGCTTGCTACGCACATCGATCACCAGCTCGACGCCGCTCGCCATCAGCGTATGGATCAGCGCCGTCAGTTCGACGACACTGTGTCCAATGGTGTAGAGGATCACGCCTTCACCGCCATCTGAGCTTCAATCACCTCGCGCAGCAGTCGGCGATGGCACTGCGCCTCATCTTTGCACATGCACATCACCGTGACAGTCTCATTGCGCGATAGATCCGCCAGCCTCTTGATCTCCGATTGCGGCTTCTCGGCGCGCATCTCGTCCAGATATTGGACGGCGTACTGCTCCCAGCTGATCTGTCCATCCTTGAACGCGCGAAGCAAATCGCGCGACGGCGCAAGGGCACGCACATAGCTTCCTGCCCGTTCTTTCGAGATGCCTCTGGGCCAGTAGTTCGTCGTCAGGACTCTGAGACCGTCGTCCGGCGAAGGCGGTTCGTAGATGTTCTTGCTCTGGATGGACATAGCGGCACGATATCACGTTTAGAACAAGAATTCTAGCACTGAAACGGGCTATCGCGAGCGAATTTCCCCGGCTGCGGCTGCCACAGGATCGGTCCCGGCGGCGGCTTGCAGGGCGCGGACGAGGAGGTCGCGCCAGGCGGCGCCGGCGGCCTCGAGATCGATGCGGAGCTGGGCGTGGCCGACGGTGACGCCGCCGTCGCGCTCGAGCGCGGCGCGCGCGGACGGCGGCATCTGCTCGCGGAAGTCGTGGCCCTCGGCGGCGCGCAGCGAGAGCACGGGCTGGCCGCCCGGAGCCTCTTCGCGCGCGATCGAGATCACGTGCGCGCGCTTGGCGAGCACGCGCAGGCGGATGATGTAGAGCAGGTTCCGCGCGGGCGTCGGCGGCGGGCCGAAACGGTCGTTCAGCTCGCGCTCGAGGTCGTCGGCGGCGTCCGGGGCCTCGGACGAGGCCATGCGCTGGTAGAGCGAGAGCCGCAGGTTCAGATCGCCGATGTAGCTCTCCGGGATGAAGGCCGCGAGCGGCACGTCGACGACGACCGGCGGCTGCATCGATGACGGCGGCGGCGGCTCGCCCTTTGCCAGCGCCTTCAGGCCTTCGACCGCATCGGCCAGCAGCTTCACGTAGAGGTCGAATCCCACGGTGCCGATCTGGCCGCTCTGCTCCGCGCCGAGGAGGTTGCCGGCGCCGCGGATCTCGAGGTCGCGCAGGGCGATCTGGAATCCCGCCCCCAGCTCGGTCGCCTCGAAGATCGTCTGCAGGCGCTGCTGTGCGACCTGGCTCAGCGCGTGGTGCTTCTCGTAGAGCAGGTAGGCGTGCGCGCGCGCGGCGCTGCGGCCGACGCGCCCGCGCAGCTGGTAGAGCTGGGCGAGCCCGAACTTGTCGGCGTTGTTGATGATGATCGTGTTCACATTCGGGATGTCGAGACCCGATTCGATGATCGTCGTGCAGACCAGGACGTCGGCCTTGCCCTCCGTGAAGTCGAACATGACGCGCTCGAGCTGGTCTTCGGGCATCTGGCCGTGGCCGATGAGGATCTCCGCTTCGGGCACAATGTCGCGCAGCTTGCGCGCGGTCAGCTCGATGTTGTGGACGCGGTTGTGCACGAAGTACACCTGGCCGCCGCGCTCGAGTTCGCGCGTGATCGCTTCGCGCACGAGATGGTCGTCGAACTCGGTGACGTAGGTCTTGATCGGCAGGCGCTCCTCCGGCGGCGTCTCGATGGTGGACATGTCGCGGATGCCGGTGAGCGCCATGTTCAGCGTGCGCGGGATCGGCGTCGCGGTTAGCGTCAGCACGTCGACCTGGGCGCGCATCTGCTTCAGCCGCTCCTTGTGGGCGACGCCGAAGCGCTGCTCTTCGTCGATGATGATCAGCCCGAGGTTCTTGAACGCGACATCCTTCTGCAGCAGCCGGTGCGTGCCGATGACGATATCGACGTTGCCCGTGGCGGCGTCGGCGGCAACGCGGCGCTGGTCTTTGTCGCTGCGGAAGCGGGAGAGCATCTCCACCTTGACCGGGAAGCCGGCCATGCGCTGGCGGAACGTGCTGAAGTGCTGCTGTGCGAGCACCGTCGTCGGGACGAGGACGGCGACCTGCGTACCTTCCATGACGGCCTTGAAGGCGGCGCGCACCGCGACCTCGGTCTTGCCGTAGCCGACGTCGCCGCAGACCAGGCGGTCCATCGGCCGCAGCTCCTCCATATCGCGCTTGACGTCGCGGATGGCGCTGGCCTGGTCCACCGTCTCGACGTACGGGAAAGAGGCCTCGAGTTCGGTCTGCCACGCGGTGTCGGGCGAGAAAGCCTGGCCCTCGGCGACCTCGCGCGAGGCGTAGAGGCGCAGCAGCTCGGTCGCCAGCTCCTGCACGGCGCGGCGGACGCGGGCCTTCGCGCGCGGCCACTCCTGCGAGCCGAGGCGCGTCAGCGACGGCCGGTGTTCGCTGGGGCCGACGTAGCGGCTGACGCGGTCGACCTGCTCCGTCGGCACGAAGAGCCGGTCGCCGTCGGCGTACTGCAGCTCCAGGTACTCGCGCTCCTCGCCGCCGATGCCCTTGCGGGCGAGGCCGGCGAACTTCGCGATGCCGTGCTCGATGTGCACGACGTACTCGCCGGGCACGAGGTCGGCCAGGAAGGTCTCGCGCGCGGTGCCGCGACGCGCCGGGGCGCGCCGCTGTTTGCTGAAGCCGAATACCTCGGCATCGGTGAGCAGCGTGAGGCCGGCGCCCTCTTCGCCGACGGACCAGCCGTGCGGCAGCGAGCCGTGCATGATGGTGAGCGCGCCGCGGCCGAGCTGCGGCTCCGTCATGGTGTCGGCGACGCGGGCAAAGACGTCGTGCTCCTCGAGCAACTCCGCGAGCCGCTTCGACTGCGTGGAGACGATGATCACCTGCTGGCCGCCGCGGAGGATGACCGCCAGCTCCTCGGCGAGCACGCGGAGGCGGCCGCCGTACGCCGCCACCGGCCCGAACGGCAGCCGCACCGCCGCCGTGGCGTCTTGCGGCTCCGCGGGCGCGGCCTCGCCGTCGCCGGTGGCCCAGCGCGAGAGGCTGAGCCGGTGCGGCTGCGCTTCGATCGCCTGCTGCAGCTCGGGCTGCGGCAGGTGCGGCTCCGGCATGCCGTGCGGCAACTCGCCGCGCGCCTCCAGCTCGCGGCGGGCTTCGTGCGCCTGCTCGTCGCGCTCGCGCTGCACGGCGGCCACGTCGGCCGGCTCGTCGACGACGACGAGCACGCCGGCGGGCAGGTGGTCGAGCAGGGTGCCGGCGGCGAGGAACGGCGTGTATCGCTCCCACACCAGCCGCCCGGCTTCATCGGCGAGCGGCTCCGCGTGGGCGAGGGCGCTGACATCGCTCTCGAAGCGCTCGCGCTGCTCGCCGCGCAGGCCGCTGAGCTGCATCAGCTCCGCGAGATGCCGCATGCGCTCGCGGTCGACGACCAGCTCGCGCGCCGGGCCGATGCGGACGGCCTCGCGCAGCTCGCGGGAGCGCTGCGTCGCCGGGTCGAACGAGCGGATGCTCTCGACGTCGTCGCCGAGCAGCTCGATGCGCAGCGGCAGCTCCTCGGCGGGCGGCCAGACGTCGACGATGCCGCCGCGGCGGCTTGCCTCGCCCGGCGCCGTCACCTGCGGCTCGACGCGGTAGCCGCCGGCATCGAGCGCGCGCAGCAGGTCGTGCTGGCCGGCCTTCGCGCCGACGGCGAGCGCGACCGTGGTGCGCGACAGCTCGTCGGGCGTGAGGGTGCGCTGGGCGATGGCCGCAGCGCAGGCGACGACAACGGGTGCCGCGCTTGCGTCGGGCGACCCGGCGGTGGCGAGCGCGTCGAGCACCTGCAGGCGCGCCGTCACGTCGTCCAGGTCGGGCGCGAGGCGCTCGTACGGCAGGGCGTCGCGCTCCGGGAAGAGCAGCACGCGGTGGCGCTCGTCGTCGCCGAGCCACGCCGCCAACTCGTCGACGAGCGCCTCGGCGTGCTGCGGCTTCGGCACAACGACGAGGATCGGTTGCGTGGCGTCGCGAGCGATGGCGGCGAGCACGGCGGCCTTGGCGCCGTCGCTGACGCCGAGCAGCAGCGGGACGCCCGCGAACATGCGGCTGCGGAGGCGGTCGAGCGCGACCGTCTCGTCGATCACGGGCAGCAGCGCCGAAAGATCCATCTCCCTCCGCTGCGCAGCGACCGCGAGATAACGCGATCGGGGGCTGATCACACGATCAGCCCCTTGGCGAGGGCATTGTAGCAGGACGGCCTACCAGGGCCGGAGTTCGCGCGTGGCGGTGATCAACAGCAGGAGCATCGTGGGAGACACGGCGCGATCCGAGTCGCGCGCGAAATACGTTTGCGGCGGTGTACACTTGCACTGAGGTGAACCGATGGCGAGCGTACGGCTTGACGTGCAAGTGCCGGAAGAGCTGGTCGAATTGCTCCGAGCGTCGAAGCTCGCACCGCTGGCTGTGGACGCGCAGGTGCGCGTCGCGCTGGCGATCCATCTCTTCGTGACTGGTGCAGCTTCTAAGGGCAAAGCGGCTGAACTTGCCGGCGTTGACTTCCTCACGTTCGACGAGGCGCTCCGAGATCTCGGGATGCCAGCCGTTGCGTATGGCGAGGCCGAATACCGGGACGATCGGGAGACCATCGACAGAGAACGATGACGGCGAATGACCGGGTGAACGCTGTCGCCGACACGAGCAGGAGCGGGGCGCCGGCGAACATGGAGCTGCGGAGGCGGTCGAGCGCGACCCTCTCGGCGACCATGGGAGCAGCGCCGAAAGATCCATCTTCCTCCGCTGCGCAACGACCGCGAGCTAACGCGATCGGGGCCTGATCGAGCGATCAGCCCCTTGGCGGGGGCAGTGTAGCGGGACGGCTCACGCGGGCCGGAGTTCGCGCACGGCGGATGTCTCACGGTTCAATTCGGGCCGTGAACCAGTGGAGCGATGGCGATACGTCGTTCACGGCGTCGCCCCAGTCCACCCAGTTCGCACCGTTATGTGGCTCTTCTCGCAGTCGCCTCCAGTACCGTCCTTCATCAATGAGGATCGCGTGCGCGAGGGGCATGAATCCCGAGCCGACGAATTCGCGGGCCTTCGCAATGTCGCTGCCCACTCCATCGTCACCCCAAAAGCACACTGGGAACTTCCGCGCCGGGATATCCCGATCGCCGCGAGCATGCGAGGGCTCATACTTGAACTCGACTCCGAGCTGCACGTGCTCACCGGAGGTGATGATGAGGTCGCAATAGACTCGTCGACCACGCATCTGAACCCTGTGGTCGTTGAACACCTTCAGTGGCAGTTCGTGCTGCGCTATCATGTCGATTACTTTCGTTTGGATGGTCCACACCACGTCTCGCTCGGCGAAGAAGATGTACCGGTCGTAGTGCTGGCGCAGCCAGTCCATCGCGATGGCAAAGACATCGTCGGCCGTCATCGTCCGTTCGTTTGACACGAGCCTCACCTCCGACGCGAAAATCATGCGCGCCGCCGCATACACGGTGATCGACCCTGCGGCGACGACGGTCGCGACCGTCGCTAGCCGGACGCGCGCGACCACGCCTTCAATCATCGCTGTTGTAGCGGTTCATCGCCGCCTCTACGCCTTCGGCGAGGGCCAGCTCGATCGCTTCGACGGCGCGGTCGACGGCGGCGTCGAGCTGGCGGCGCTCGTCCGGGGACGGGTCGCCCAGTACCCATGCCGCCACGTGTTCGGGGTTGCGCGTCGGGACGCCGCGATGGTTCGGGCGGCCGATGCCGATGCGCACGCGCGGGAAGGCGTCGGTCTTCGTCTTGGCGATGATGTCGGCGACGCCCTTCTGGCCGCCGCCGCTGCCGTCGCGCCGGATGCGCACCTTGCCGCTCGGCAGGTCCAGGTGGTCGCAGACGATCAGCATCTCGCGCGCGTGGTCGAGCTTGAGCTTGCGGATCAGCGAGACGACGGCGCTGCCGCTCTCGTTGTTGTAGGTACGCGTCTTCGCCAGCGCGACGTGGCGGCCGGCGATCTCGCCCTCGGCGAGCGCGTAGGTGCCGGTCTTGGTCTCGAAGCGCAGGCCGTGCAATCTCGCCAGGCGGTCGACGGCCCAGAAGCCGACGTTGCGGCGATTGCCGGCGTACTCCTTGCCCGGGTTGCCCAGCGCGAACACGAGGCGGAGCTGGTAGTCGCGGTCGTCGTCACCGGCATCGGCCTGTGCGCCGTGGTGCAGCAGGCGCCCGATGATGCCGGTCACGCGTCCTCCGTGGGCGGCCCGTCGCGGCGGAGCGGCACGACGTTCGCGGGCGGCGCCTCGGGCGCGATGTCGGTGCGTCGCCGGCGCTCCTTCGGCGCGGCGGCGTTGCGGACGTCGCCCAGCAGCCGCTCGAGCGCCTGCTGCGCCCACGGCTTGCCGTCGTCCTCGAACAGGCGGAGGAACTTGAGGTCTTCCGTCATCTCTTCGAGCGTGACCTCCGGCGTAGCGCGCTGCCGCATCCGGCGCAGCGCCTTCGCGAGGCGCAGCACCGCCGGAGCGCGGGTGGGCGGGCGCGATTCGGGGTCGCCGGGCGCGAGGCGGGCCTCCAGCTCGGCCAGGGCGTCGCAGCCGGGCGGCAGGGCCAGTTCGTGGCGGATCAGGGCGCTGTAGGGCGCCAGCGCCTCGGCGTCGAGGGCCGCGAGCAGTGCGAGGGCGACGCGGTCGAGGCGCGGATGCTCGCTGTCCGGTGGGAAGATGTCGCCGGGCCTGAGTGCGGCGCCGGGCGACGTCACGATGCGCCCGCCGGCGTATTCCGCCATGCGGTACGGCCGGAGCGTCAGGTCTTGCAGTCGCGACGGCATCTTGTTCGCATCGGCGTCGCGCAGGGCGTGCAGCTTCTGGGGCTTCGGCACGCAGACGGCGGTGCCCGGCGGCACGTCACCGACCTCGGCGTGCTCCGCGAGGAGGAGGATGACGAACTCGGCGAATCCGCCGGGGCCGGAGGCGACGGCATCGGCGCGGTCGCTGTAGACGACCCGGCCGCGGCGCGTGCGGCCGTGCTGGTCGCGCACCGAGAACGCCCAGTGAGCTTCGGTCATGCGCGCATCATATCAGGGCAAGTCCGTTCGAAAGCGCTACGCGCCCGCAGCGGCGAGCGGAGCGGCGTCGCGCGACCGCTCGACGATCGCGGGCAGGCGGTCGAGCACGTAGTCGATGTCGGCGTCGGTCGTCTGGTGGCCGATGCTGAAGCGCAGCGTGGCGACGGCGCGGTCGAGCGGGATGCCGAGCGCGAGCAGCACGTGCGATGGCTCGACGGTGGTCGCGCCGCACGCCGCGCCGGCGCTGCAGGCGATGCCCTCGGCGTCGAGGGCTTCGACGAGGTCGCGCGCGTCGGCGCCCTCGAAGGAGATGCTGACGTTGTTGTCGAGCCGCCGCTCCGGGTGCCCGTTGAGCGCGGTGCCAGCGATGCGCTGGAGGACGCCCTGGCGAAGGCGCATGGCCAGCGCGCCGATGCGGGCACTGTCGGCTTCGAGCTGATCCTGCGTGATGCGCAGCGCCTCTGCCATGGCGACGATGCCGGCGACGTTCTCGGTGCCGGCGCGGCGCTGGCGCTCCTGGCCGCCGCCGTTCATCTGCGCCAGGAACGGCACGCCCTTGCGGATGTAGAGCACGCCCATGCCCTTCGGGCCGCGGAACTTGTGCGCGGCCAGGCTGAGCATGTCGATGCCGCGCTCCGCGAAGTGCATGCGCATGGAGTTCGGCGCCTGCACAGCGTCGGTATGGAAGGGGATGCGCTTCTTCAGCGACTGCGCGCGCTCCCGCACGGCGGCGGCGATCTCGAAGATCGGCTCGATCGTGCCGACCTCGTTGTTCGCCGTCATGATGCTGACGAGCACGGTGGCGTCCGTCATCGCGCGGGCGACGTCGTCGGGGGCGACGAGGCCGTGGCGGTCGACGGGCACGTACGTCACCTCGAAGCCGAAGCGCTCGAGGTACTGGCAGGCGTGCAACACGGCGTGGTGCTCGATCGTCGACGTGACGATGTGGTTGCCGGCGCGCGCCTTCTTCTGCTGGAAGGCCACACCCTTGATGGCGGTGTTGATCGATTCCGTGCCGCCGCTCGTGAACACCACCTCCGTCGGCCGGCAGCCGAGGATCGCTGCGACGCTGCGGCGTGCCCGCTGCACGGCGTCGCCCGACGTCTTCGCGAGCGCGTACGTGGCGGAGGGGTTGCCGTAGGCGCCGGTGAGGTAGGGCATCATCGCCTCGAGCGCACGCGGGTGCAGCGGCGTGGTCGCGGCGTTATCGAGGTAGATGAGGCGGTCCATAGGTTCATTGAGGGTAGATCGGAGCGGTGGAAGAAGTAAAGCGCGGCGCGCCGCAGGCGCGCCACAGCAAACAGCAAACAGCAAACAGCAAAGGGCCGCGGCGAGCGCAGAGAGCAGAAAGCAGAAGCAGGCAGGCCAGAGAGCAGAGGGGAGAGCAGAAATCCAGAGTCGCGCTCCCCTTCCCTCCTAGGGAAGGGGTTGGGGGAAGAAGTAAAGCGCGGCGCGCCTGCGGCGCGAGAGCAAAGAGCAAACAGCAAAGGGCGGACGGGGAGAGCAGAGAGCAGAGGGGGAGGGCAGAGGACCGGGACGCGCTCCCCTTCCCTCCCAGGGAAGGGGTCGGGGGATAGGTCGGGGCGGGGCGCGGCAGATTTGTTTGCCTGCGCCAACAGAGAGCCGGGACGCGCTCCCCTTCCCTCCCAGGGAAGGGGCTGGGGGTTAGGTTCCGGCGGACCCGAAGGCCGAAGCTATGTCGCCGAGGCCGGGCAGGGGGGTGCGGAGGGGGCTGCCTCGCAGGACGAGGCGGGTGGCGCGGGGGAGGGCGGGGAGGAGGTCGCTGGCGAGGAGGCCGCGGTCGCCGAGGTCGTCGGCCAGTTCCTCGGCGGCGAGCCCGTGGAGGAAGACGCCGCATGCCGCCGCATCGAACGGCGCGAGGCCCTGCGCCAGGAGGCCGGCGATGGCGCCCGCCAGCACGTCGCCGGTGCCGGCGCTGGCGAGCAGGGGGTTCGCGTACGGGCTGATCGCTGCTCGGCCGTCCGGGGCGGCGATCACGGTGTGGGCGCCTTTCAGCACGACGGTCTGCTTCCACTCCGCCGCGGCGCGCGTCGCGACGTTGAGCCGGTCGTCCTGCACGGCGGCGACGGTGCTGCCGAGCAGGCGCGCCATCTCGCCGGGGTGCGGCGTGAGCACGCACGGCGCATGTATCGACGCCGGCCATGCTGCCGCGCCGCTCATCGCGCTGAGGGCGTTGAGCGCGTCGGCATCGATGACGCAGCCGCGGAGAGTCGCAGGGGCCGCCGCGAGCACGCTGGCGACGACGGAGCGCACACCGTCGCCCTGGCCGAGGCCGGGGCCGATCAGCAGCACATCGTACGACGCGAGGCGGTCGATGATGACCGCGCCGGCCGCCGCAGAGAGAGCGCCGGCATCGTCGGGCAGCGGCAGCCACGTCGCCTCCGCGATTGACGGCGCGAGCAGGGGCTGCACGCCGGCGGGGCAGGCGATCGTGACGAGACCGGCGCCCGTGCGATAGGCGGCCTCCGCCGCCAGTCGCGCCGCCCCGACGTACTGCATCGAACCACCGACGACGAGCACGCGGCCGAAGGTGCCCTTGTTTCCGGCGACGGGCCGCTTCGGCAGGCGCTCCCGCACCCACGGCGTGCCGAGCAGGTCGAGCGGCACGGCGCGCTCGGCGTCTCGCGGCAGGCCGATGTCGACGACCTGGATGCGGCCGGCGAACTGCGAGCCGGGCAGCGTGTAGAGCCCGACCTTCGCGAGCCCGAATGTGACCGTCATGTCGGCGCGCACGGCGAGGTCGTCCGCGCGCCCGGAGTCGGCGTCGATGCCGGTCGGCAGGTCGACGGCGATGATCTTCGGCGGGAGCGTGCGTGCCGCGGCGGCGCGCAGGCGGCGCAGGATCTCCGCGAGCGCGCCGTCGATCGGGCGGCTGCGGCCGGTGCCGAGAAGGGCGTCGATCACCATCTCGGACGTGTCGAGCGCCCCCTGGAGCGAGGTGAAGTCCGGGTCGTCGGTCGCGAGGACGACCGGCACGCCCAGCTCGCGGACGCGGGCGTAGTTGGCGTCGCCATCGGGGCGCGCGGCGAGCAGGTAGACGACGACGTCGGACTCCCACTCCGCGAGGTGGCGCGCGGCGACGAGGCCGTCGCCGCCGTTGTTGCCCGGCCCGACGAGCACGAGGATGCGCCGTCCCGCGACGACACCGAGCGTTAGCCACGCCTCCTGCGCGACGGCGAGGCCGGCCTGCTCCATCAGCGCGTCGAGCGGCGTGCCCGCCTCCACGGCCTTCCGCTCGAGTTCATGCATCTGCGCCGACGTTACGAGCTTCACAGGCGTCCCTGCTCTTTCAGCCACTCCACGAGGCGCTCGCGGTGCTCAGCACGGTCCACGGGCGCGTCGTCGGCCATGCCGACGACCACGGCGATCGCCAGGTCGGCATCGTGGGTCAGGCTGACATCGATGCCGCGCAGGCCGATCGTCTCGCCGCGCTGTTGCGCCAGGCCGTGCAGGTAGACCAGCGGCTTGCCGCGCCGGTTGGGCAGGATCTCGATCTCGCGCCAGGCGAGGCCGCGGGCGCCGGTGCCAAGCGCCTTCATCGTCGCTTCTTTCGCCGCGAACCGCGCCGCCAACTCGGACGCGCGGCCGCGGCAGAACGCCACTTCCTCGGGCGTGTAGACGCGCTGGAGGAAGCGGTCGGGGTGGCGCTCCAGCACCTTTTGCACGCGGCTGATCTGGATCACGTCGATGCCGAGGGCCATCTCCATGCGGCGATTGTACGCCCGGGAGGCAGCGGGCGGAATCGGCAGATCGCTGCGGTAGAATGCCGGTGCCCGTCCCGGCGGGCGCCCCCGGCCGACCCTCATGCAGCGATGGAGCGCACATGACCGCGACGATTATCGATGGCAAGGCGATTGCGCGGCAGGTGCGCGAGGAGGTCGGGGCGAGCGTCGAGCGTCTCCGCGCCGGCGGCATCGAACCCGGGCTGGCCGTCGTGCTGGTTGGCGATGACCCGGCTTCTGTCTCGTACGTCCGCGGCAAGACGCGCGCGGCGGAGGAGTTGGGCATCCGCTCCGAGACGATCCGGCTGCCCGGCGACGCCTCGCAGGATGACGTCCTGGGTCTCGTGGCCGACCTCAACGCGGACGAACGCTGGCACGGCATCCTGGTCCAGATACCGCTGCCGAACCAGATCAGTGAATCGGCCGTGGCCAGCGCGGTAGCGGTCGAGAAGGACGTCGACGGCCTGCACCCGGTCAACGTGGGCCGCCTCTTTCGCGGCGAACCCGCTCTTCTGCCCTGCACGCCGCACGGCGTCATGCAGATGCTGGCCCGCAGCGGCTACGATCCGGGCGGCAAGCACGTCGTGATCTGCGGCCGCTCGAACCTCGTCGGCAAGCCGCTGGCGGGGCTGCTGATGCAGAAGGCGCCAGGCGCCAACGCGACCGTGACGATCTGCCACACCGGCACGCCGGACATCGGCAGGTTCACGCGCGAGGCCGACATCGTCATCGCGGTGATCGGGCGGCCGCACACGATCACCGCGGATATGGTGCGCGAGGGGGCGATCGTCATCGACGTCGGCGTCAGCGCGGTGCCCGATGCGACGAAGAAGAGCGGCCAGCGCCTGGTCGGCGACGTCGACTTCGATGCGGTGGCGGAGAAGGCGTCGGCGATCACGCCGGTGCCAGGCGGCGTCGGGCCGATGACGGTGGCGATGCTGCTCTACAACACGGTGCTGGCGGCGGGCGGCGGGCCGAAGTAGTGTCTCTGCACCGAGGTTTCTGAATTTCACCGCGGAGGCGCAGAGGACGCAGAGACGGCAGGTAGGCAGGCTGGCTGGAAACGCATCGGGGGACAGCGTTCCCCCTGAACTCTGCGCACTCCGGGCCTCTGCGGTGCACAGGTCACATTCTCTGTGCAGAAGTACTGGTCGCGGCTAACGCCGCTGATCCCGCAGGCGCGAAAAAGCCGGTCCCTCCTGACCGGCTTCATCGTTATCCTCCGTGGACCGACCAACTGGTGATTCTGCAGGGAAGGGCGGTCGGCCAAACCGCCCCCGGAGTCTCATCTACACCACCAGATCCCCCGCCTTGTGCCACCAAAGCATCTGGCTGGCTTCGAATCGACTCTCTTCCCGGGACCCTCTCCTTTCGGATCCGCCGCCTCAGCCCCGCCGCCGCGGGTCTCCTCACATCCGGCTGAGGGCGGCTACCGCCTCGAAATTCATCCAAGTGCAGCCATCAGACACTTGCAAATTCGTGAACGGTAATGCATGATGTCTGATAAGTGATTGCCATAACACGTGTAAGGGTTCGTGAAATATGGCACATGAACTGCATAACGTGACTCACGTAACCTGATTGACTATGCATGCATTGTAGTTCCTGAAATCGACCTGTCAAGTACTTTGGCCGACGATTTTCAAGAATCTTTTCGCATGGCAAGGCAGCGTTCCAGGGAGGGATGAGATGGTGAAACAGACGTGGGGCTTCCTGACGAACCATGCGCTTGTGCTGATCTACGTCGTGCGCCACAGCGGTGCGACGGTGCGTGAGATCGCGGCGGGCGTCGGCGTGACCGAGCGGGCGACGCTGGCGATCCTGCGCCAACTCAGCGACGACGGTATCGTCGAGCGCACGCGCGAGGGGCGGCGCACGACCTACGCGGTGAACTTCGACCGGATGGCGGCGTACCGGCGCGAGGGCACGGTGTCGCTGACGCCGCGCGAGTTCGTCGACGGGCTGATCCAGACGCTCCTGGTGATCAGCGACTACCACGGCGGCGGCGACGGCAGCGAGACGCCGCAGCTCGATTCGGGCGCGCAGTCGCCGCGCATGGGCACGTGGGGGTTCTTCACGAACCACGCGCTGCTGCTGCTGAGCATTGCCATGGACAACACGAGCACGGTGCGCGAGATGGCGTCGGCCGTCGGCGTTACGGAGCGCGCGGTCGTCGCGATCCTGAACCAGCTGGAAGACGAGTCGATCATCGTGCGCGAGCGGCTGGGCCGCCGCAACAGCTACCAGATCGACTTCACGGCGCTCCACGAGTTCCCGCGCTGGTCCCCCGGCGACTGGCAACTGCCGCCGCAACTCGTCGACGTGGCGGTGCAGGGGTTGCGCGGGCTGGCGCTCCGGTCGGGCGGCGCGAGCGTGGCGGCGGAGCGGGCCGGCGCGGGCGTGTAGCCGGATCGGCGCCGATGCGAAGCGGACAGCTCTGAAGACCTGTCCCTACGCGTTCATCTCGATCTTCCTGGAACCTTGACGGAGTGTGCGGTTATCCGACGCCGGCCTTCTGGCGCTCCGCGTCGACCTTGGCGGCGGGGGCTGCTGACTCGCCCTCGGAGGCCATCTGGTTGCGCTCGTAGTAGAGGCGGATGAGCGCGTCGGCGAGCTTCTTGGAGTCGTGGCGGTAGCGGTTCTCGATGGAGACGACGTCGGCCTTCATGACGCGGGCGCCGTCGAGGTTGACGGTATCGACGCGCACGGGTTCGGAGTGCAGCTCTTCGGGCAGCACGGCGTCGGTGTTGCTGTTGGCCAGGACGAAATCGAACGGGTTCGCGCCCTTGAGGTGCTCCTTGAGGGTGTTGAAGTGGTCGCTGACCTTGTAGGCGTCCGTCTCGCCGTGCTGCGTGGCCACGTTGCAGACGTACACCTTGAGCGCCGGCGATACCTCGATGGCGCGGCGGATGCCCTCGACGAGCATGTTCGGCATGACGCTGGTGAGCAGGCTGCCGGGGCCGCAGACGATCAGGTCGGCCTGGAGGATCGCGCGAATGGCGTCCGGGTTCGCCTGGATCGCCGGCGGGTCGAGGAAGATCTCCTTCACGTGGCCGTGCTCCGTGATCGCCGACTCGCCGCGCACGATCTCGCCTGTGTCGGTGCGCGCGCAGATGGTGAGCGCGGAGAGTGTCGCGGGCAGGATCTGGCCGCGGACGGCGAGCACGCGGCTGGTCTCGCGCACAGCTTCCTGAAAGTTGCCGGCCACCTCGGTCATCGCGACGATGAACAGGTTGCCGAAGCTGTGGCCCTCGAGGCCCTCGCCCTCCGAGAAGCGGTACTCGAACAGGCGCGACATCAGCGGCTCGGCGTCGGCGAGCGCGGCGATGTTCTTGCGGATATCGCCGGGGGGCAGCACGCCCAGCTCGCGCTGGAGGCGGCCGCTGCTGCCGCCGTCGTCGGCGATGGAGACGATGGCGGTGATGTTGCCGGTGTACTCCTTGAGGCCGCGCAGCAGCGTCGAGAGGCCGGTGCCGCCGCCGATGACGACGATCTTCGGGCCGCGGCGCAGGTAGCGGTGGTTGTAGATGATGTCGACGATGCTCTCGTTGCGCTCGGGCTTGATGAAGGCGGAGAGCAGCGACTGGTTCAGCTTCCAGACGGCGAAGGAGATGATGCCGAGGCTGGCGGTGACGAACAGCAGGCCGCGCGACCAGCGGGGCAGGAACTGCAGCGTCATGTAGTAGACGAAGGCGGGGAAGGTGTACTGGACGTAGACCTCGCGCAGGAAGTAGCCGAAGCCGAGGCCCATGATCGCCACGCCAGCCAGCAGCAGCAGCAGCCACCGCTTGATGTGCATGCCGAAGTAGAACCACTTGATGAACGACGGGTCTCTGATTAGTCCGCGCATGTCGCCCGCCAGTCTAGCATGGGCAGCGGCAACCCGAATAGTCTAATAAACAATTCTCAGGCCTTCGCGTCCAGCTTTGCCTTCAGAATTTCGGTGAGCGTCGCCGGATTGGCGCGCCCGCGCGTCTCCCGCATCGCCTGGCCAACGAGGAATTTTAGCGCTTCCTGCTTCCCTGCTCGATACTCCTCGACCGGCTTCGGGTTCGCCTCGAGCACGCCGTCGACGATCCCGCTGATCTCGTCGGAGCCGCTGATCTGCTGCAGCCCGAGTTCGCTGACGACGTCCGCGGGCGCCTTGCCGGTGCGGAACATCTCTTCGAACACGGACTTGGCGATCTTTCCCGAGATGGTGCCGTCTTCGACGAGCGCGATCATAGCATACAGGTTTGAGGGCGAGATGTTCGTCTCCGTGATGTCAAGATCGGACGCGTGCAGCAGCCTGGCCATGTCGCCGAGCATCCAGTTCGCGACCTGCTTGCCAAAGCGCAGGCGCGCCGCCTCATCCTGCCCGCGCACCGGCGCGATGACTTCCTCGTAGTAGCCGGCGCGGGCGGCGGTTTCGGTGAGGAGGTTGGCCTCGTAGCGCGAGAGTCCGTACTCGCCCTCGAAGCGGCGGAGCTTGGCATCGGGCAGTTCGGGCAGGCGCGCGCGCAGTGACTCGACATAAGCCGCATCGAGCGCCACCGGCGGCAGGTCGGGCTCGGGGAAGTAGCGGTAGTCGTGCGCCTCTTCCTTCGAGCGCTGCGAGACCGTGCGGCCCTCCGCTTCGACCCAGCCGCGCGTCTCCTGGGGTACGCGCTCACCGGCGTCGAGCAGGGCCGCCTGGCGCTCGACTTCGAAGTGCAGGGCGTTGTAGACGGCGCGGAAGCTGTTCATGTTCTTCACTTCCGACCGCTGGCCGTACTCCTTCGAGCCGGCGGGGCGGAGTGAGATGTTGGCGTCGCAGCGGAGGTTGCCCTCCTCCATGTTCGCCTTGCTGACGCCGATGTAGCGCAGGATCCGCTGCAGCTTCACCAGGTACGCGCGCGCCTCCTCGGGCGAGCGGAGGTCCGGCTCGCCGACCACCTCCATCAGCGGCACGCCGGAGCGGTTCATGTCGACGAGCGAGTAGGTCTCGCCGGACTGGTCGGTCTTGTGCGTGAGGCGGGCGGTGTCCTCCTCGAGGTGGGCGCGGGTGATGCCGATGCGGCGGGGCTCCTGGCCATCGACCTCGATCTCCATCCAGCCGTTCTGGGTGAGCGGCAGGTCGAACTGCGAGATCTGGTAGCCCTTGAGCAGGTCCGGGTAGGGGTAGTTCTTGCGGTCGAACTTGGAGAACGCCGGGATCTCGCAGTTGAGGGCGAGGCCGGTCATGATCGTGTACTCGACGGCCTTGCGGTTGATCACGGGCAGCACGCCGGGCAGCGCCATGCAGACGGGGCAGACGTGCGTGTTGGGGGTGGCGTCGGCGTAGGCGGCGCTGCAGCCGCAGAACATCTTCCGTTCGGTCAGAAGCTGTACGTGGACTTCCAGACCGATGACGGTCTCGTATTTGGTGGCAGGGGTCGATGTCATAAGCAGTATTCGCGCGCTCGACGCACTATATCAGCGGCCGGATCGCCGGACAACGCGCACTCAGTCCGCTGCCGCCGCCGGCTCCCCCGTGCTGAGCATCGATTCGACGAGTTGCGGCAGCTCCTGGGACAGCTGCGAGCGAGGCACGACCAGGCCGGCGCCGGCGTCGCGGGCCGCCCGCAGGGTGCCGGGCTCGGTGTGGCGCCCGAACGCCAGCACCCGCACCCCGGCGGCGCTTGCCGACCGGACCGCGGCCAGCGCATCGAGGTTCCGGTCGTGCAGGTCGATGATGGCGAGCGCCGGGCCCGCCGCGATGGCCGCCGCCAGTGTGGCAGCGCTGTCGGCGACCGCGGCCTCGTGCCCGAGCCGGGCGACGGCCGCCGCGATCCGCGACTGGAACAGGAGCTCGGACACAACGATAGCGATTCGGCTCACGCCTGATGGTAGCGCTTTGCGAGAGCAGAGGGGCGACAGCAAACAGCAAACGGCAAACAGCAAAGGGGACGGCGAGAAGAGGCATTGGAGGCTGGAGACCGGACCCCGTGCAGAGAGCCGGGCTGAGGGGAGCGGGAGTGCAGAGAGCGCAGCGCTCTCTGCCGGGGGTCCGGGGGTGCCCCCCCGGAATCTCTTCTTCTTCTTCTTCTTCTTCTTCTTCTCTCTCTCTCTCTCTCTCTGTCTCTCTCTCTCTCTCTCTCTCCCTTCGCAACGACGCCCAGCGTTCACACGGGAGAAGCTGCCCGACCCTACGGCTGGATCGGAAGTACAGAGCCAGGTCCGTGCCGTCAGTTCAGGATGGCGGCGAGGGTGCCGACGACCGTTACCCCCAGGATCGACGCGTGCAGGGTGTAGCGGTGGGCGGCGATGCGGACGAGGCGCGTGATGTCGATGCGTTGGAGCAGGCCGGGCGCGTCGTGGTGGGGGTGGAAGTAGCCGATCCGGATCTTCAGGCTGTCGGAGTGGTGCATCATCGGGCGCGCTCCTGGCTCGTGGTGGCGCCGGCGAAACCCGCATTACGCGAGCACGCCCGGCGCCGCAGACCTGCGACCGGCCGGTCCGCCTCTGACCCGCCGCATCGCCCGATGATTATGCGCCTGTCGTGGTGCGCCTTCAATGGCCTGCGCGTGTCATAACGCCGACCGGGCGCGACAGGATCATCTACGCCGCTGGAGGCGGCGACAGCAAACAGCAAACAGCAAAGGGCGACGAGCAGGGGGCAGAGAGTGGCGGCCAGACTACCCTCGACCGACGACCGACGACCGACGACCGACGACCGACGACCGACGACCGACGACCGACGACCGAGGACCGACGACCGACAACTGACAAACTGACAACTGTTAACTGTTAACCTTCCCCCATGCTCCTGATCATCGACGGCAACAACCTGGCTTGGGCGGGATTCTATGCGCTGGAACGCGCGATGAAGCCGGATACGCCGGAGCGCCGCGACCGCGTGGCGATGCTGGGGCTGGCGTCGATGGTGCTGGGGGTGATCGCCCGCGACGGCGATGCGCCCGGCGGCGCCAGGCCGATGCGGGCGGAGCGCGTCGCGATCTGCTTCGACGAGGGGCGGCCGCTGCGCCGCCGCGAAATCTTCCCGGCGTACCAGACGGGGCGCGAGGGCGACCCGAAGTTCGTGGAGAACGAGGCGACGATCCTGCGCGCCATCGACGGCTTCGCCGCCGTCGCGTCGACGCTGCTGCCGGTGGAGGTGCTGCGGGGCACGAACACCGAGGCCGACGACCTCATCGCCGGGCTGATCGATGCGGGGCGGGGCGTCCAGAAGCGTATCGTCTCGACGGACCGCGACTTCCTGCAGCTGGTCGGCGCCGAGACGTCGATCTACGCGCCGGTGAAGAAGCTGGTCATCGACGAAGAGAACTTCTTCGAGGCGGCCGCGCCGAGGACCTCGGCCGGCGAGGCGGTGATCTTCCCACGCGAGCGCTTCCTGGACTACCGCGCGCTGACGGGCGACCCATCGGACAACCTGCCGGGCGTCCCGGGCATCGGCCCGCTGTCGGCGGCGAAGCTGCTGGCGGCGTCGCCGCTCGACGACTATTTCGGCGATCCGGACGCCGTGCGCGCCGCGCTCGGCCGCAAGAGCGCGGCGGTCGAGTCGGCGTTCGCCGGCGGGAGCGCGCGCGACATCGTGCAGCGCAACCGCACGCTGATGGACCTGCGGCTGCCAGCGCCCTGCTGGTCGCAGCTGGCGGCGCTGACCTCGCGCGGGCGTTGGGACCGCGCCGGCTTCGAGGCGTGGTATCGCGAGGAGAAGATCAGCGCGGTGGAGGACGCCGCGCTGTTCGAGCGCCTGGAATCGCTGGCCGCCGCGTCGGGGTGAGCGATCGGGTCCGGCGCGGAGCGCGGGGTGGCGGGCGGCGAGATAGGCGAAGGGACAGGCCGTGTGACCTGTCCCCCCGCGTTGGTTTCCGAACCGTCGGCGCCCCGTCAGGGCGCACTCTGCAACCGCAGCCTACTGCGTGAAGATGACGAACGTGACGACCTTGTTGCCACCGCCGAAGTCGCGCTCGTACGTGGCGGAGTAGCCGTCCTTCGAGCCGCTGACCAGCTTGCCCCATTCGTTCGGCTCGTCCAGCGCGGCGCCCGCTGCCGCGGCACGCGAGGCTCCGACGGTCGTGGTGCTGTCCAGGTGCCCGTAGATGATGTCCAGCTCGTCGCGGTCGTGCTGGTTCGGGTGCGTGCTCAGCGTGTCGCTGGCGCTCGTATTGTGGTAGTAGTCCATGCATGTTTTGAGCGACGTGCCGTCGGTGCTCTGGTGGTCGAGGCCCAGGGTGTGGCCGACCTCCTGGCAGATCACGTGCAGCTTCTCGGCCGTGTTGTTGTACTGGTAGGTCGAGCTGCCGAAGTAGTAGTCGTTGTTCTTCACCGTGCCCTGCGTGATGTGCACGCCGCCGGAGATCCAGATCTGCGCCACGCCGAGCCAGCCCGTGTTGCCGTAGTTGGCGCTGCAAACTTCCACGCGGCCGCTCGTGGGGCGGCAGGTCTTCGGCCTCGTCCCGCCGGGGACGACGGTGGTGTCCAGCACCGTCGACTGGCTCCAGTCGGACGATACGATTGTGGTCAGGTCCGTGGACCACATGCCAGACGTGTTATTGCCGAGATTGAGCGTGAAGGGGTTGCCGGTGCGCGCCCAATGGTAGCCTCCCCAGGAGTGAGTGGCGCTCGCAGAGCCAGTAGCCGCGACGACCGCGGCGAGCGTCATAACCAGCAGGGCGGCAGCGAGGAGCGTTCGATTCATCCGGTTCACCTCCGACAAACGGTTGTGCGTGCAGTCTATGTTCCTGGCTCTGAGCGGCACAATGGCCCAGTCCAGTATCGTCAATCATCCCGCCCGCGGCCAGCGGTCGACCCTCTCACTAAACGAGCGCAGGGTCGTTCGCGTTGCACTCATCCGGTGGGCGGACCCGCCTGACTCGAGTTGCCACAGGACTGGGGAAGGCGGCGTCATCCAGTCGGAGATGCCGCTTCGGCCCGGGTTGCTACCTTCGCTGCCATCAGAGGCTCTTCGCGGCGGCGACTTCGGGTCCGTCTCACATCTGCGCCGGGCTGGCGGAATTGGCATACGCAGCGGACTTTTATCCGTTGTAGCTTCGCGCGGCCCGGACGGGCTCAATGGATGACGTTGCTGGATATTTCGTTCTTTCGTCTCTTTCGTACGCGCAGCATGGAAGAGAGCGGGGCCCGCGAGAGGGGCCCCGCAATTAGCGTCCTGCTCTGGACTCTGTGTCGCCTTACGGGCCGGCGATGTAGGCGACCACGCCGCCGGTGGTGCGGTAGGTCCCACCAGGCACGGAAACGCTGGCATCGAAGGTACAGGTCAGCAGATCCACATTGGCGGGGGCGTGCCGCTTATCATCAAGCGCCGGGAATGTCTGCGGGGCTCCGACGTCAGGGGTAAACACCGTCACGACGTCGAAGAACTCTACGGGGATCACGACCTGGTTCGACCCGTCCATGTGGACCGGCCTGAAGCGGTTGTTGCCACCGTTTCCCCAGTCCAACACCGTGAACGTACCATCACTCCCGCAATCGACGGCGATCAAGGTGGCCGGCGGCTTCGCCGCCAAGGCCCCTGACACGATTGCCAGCATGGCCACGACAGCGGCGGCGCCGCCGATGAGTGTGCGCTTCATATCGGATCTCCCTCTATCGTTCGACCGTTCGACGCCGCAGGCACGGCGACAGCTGGTATTTGCGGACGGGAACGCCGCCCCGCACGACGGTAACCTCAGACCCGGCGGGGAACGAAGTGCACATAGCCCGTCTTCCGGGGGCAATGTGGCCCATCTCCGTCAAGTTCGTCAGCGGGGCGGCAGCTGACCCGCATCCCCGCCTCGTTGATGGCGAGCGTACGGCACGCGGATGACCGTCACCCTCGAACTTGCCCCCTTCCCTTTCAGGCCGATGTCGTCTGCCAGGGACGCATCCGCGATGTTCCGGGAGTGTACGCGGTCGCAGTGGCAGCGACAGGCGTTAGAATGGGCGGCGTCCCGGCGACGGGAGCCGCCCTATCTTGATCGGGGGTTGCCATGAGAATCGCTGTCAAACCGGCCGTGGCAGAACCTTGACCTGGAAGTGCGTTTCGTATCTGAGCCGGGGTGGCGGAATTGGCATACGCAGCGGACTTAAAATCCGTCGGGCGCAAGCTCTTGTGGGTTCGACCCCCACCCCCGGTACCACAACTTGCCTAGCGCCGTGACCCTGCCGCGCTGCGCATTTTGCCAGCCCGCGCGAAATACGCGGCGCGGGTGGTTGAATTAGGCGGTGCGGTTGAGCGAGAATCAGCGCACCGGATCGGCCAGACAGTTGTGCAGAGGAGCGGAGACAGCCATGGGCGACAAGAGTCCGAAGAACACGGCGAAGACGGGCAAGCAGAAGGGCGCGAAGGCCTCGGCCCCGAAGGCCGCGCCGAAGAAGTAGCCGGATCGGCGGGCGCGGTCAGCGCCCGGTTGATCGCGCTCAAGAGACGAGCCCCGCGCAGCGCTTGCGCGGGGCTCGTCTGTGTGACGCCGGTTCGCGGTGGGCGGCATTGGGCGGGATGATGGGGCGGGCAGGGCAAGCCCTGCCCCTACGTGCAGTGTTGCGCCCGAGTTGCCCGGCACTGTACGGGGTGGGCCACTCCGCCGCGGCTGCCGGATCAGATCTGGCTGTAGCCGCTGCCCTTGATCGCGGGGTCGACGCCGATGCCGCGGCCGTCCTCGATCACGCCGAACTCCTTGAGGATCTGCTGGCTGTAGGTGACGCGGCCGGTGACCTTCTCCAGCGGCTCCGTCGCCAGCAGCAGCGCGGCCTTCGCCATGATCTCCGGCGGCTCGCCGCGCGGGTCATCGAGCCCCTTCACCAGGCGGTGGTGGACGGTGCCGGGCGTCGGCACGACCTGCGACGGCGAGAAACAGGTCACGCAGACGCCGTAGCGCTGCACCTCGGCCGCGAGGCCCTGCGTGAAGCGCTCGAGCGCGGCCTTCTCGGCGCCGTAGCAGGTGCCGCCGGGCAGCATGTCGGCGCTGTACGGGCCGCGCCCCGGCCCGATGGCCGCGCCCGACGAGATGTTGACGATGGCGCCGCTCTTGCGCTCGACCATGTCCTCGAGCGCGAGCCGGCTGAGGATGAACGGCGCGTGGAAGTTCACGGCCCACGAGCGCATCCATTTGTTCGTCGGGTAGTCCTTGATCGGGAAGAAGTAGGTGAGCGCGGCGTTGTTCACCAGCACGTCGATCGGGCCGTAGGCCGCGCGCGCTTCGCGGATCAGCCGCTCGCACTCGGCTTCCTGCGAGATATCGACGGCGACGGGGGTCGCTTCGCCGCCCGCGGCGCGGATGTCGCCGACGGTCTTTTCGAGCGAGCCCTCGAACTGGTGCTCACCCTCCCGCAGCGTGCGGGCGGCGCAGACGACCTTGCCGCCCTCCGCCGCGAACAGCGTAGCGATCGCTGCGCCGATGCCCCGGCTGGAGCCGGTGACGATTACTGTCTTGCCGTCGAGCTTGCCCATCGCTTGCCTCCTGTCGCTTGCGTGCGGGAGTAGGTTACAGGGGACAGCGGACAGGGGACAGTGGAACGACGAGTGGGCTGAGTCTGTCCCCTGTAACCTGTCACCTGTCCCCTAGAACCTATAATCTGGCGCCATGCGCATCGAAGCGATCTACAGCAGAGAGCAGAGAGCTAACAGCAAACAGCAAGCAGCAAACAGCAAAGAGCGACGTCGCCGTGGGCGACGAGATTGTGGTGATGGAGGGGGAGGAGCAGCCATGACGGCCAAGAGCCGGGCGATACAGGGCGTGATCGAGGCGATCATCGAGAATCGGCGTCGCCTGGAGGCGTTCTGCTACTCGCTGAGCGAGGAACAGCTGATGCGCCCGGTGCCCGATTCGACGTGGGTGGTGCGCGACTTCGCGGCGCACCTCGATACGCTGGACACGGCGCTGCTGCGCTGGTTCGGCGGCGTTACGCAGGGCGGGCAGGCGGACTCCGGCCGCGGCGCCGACGGTGCGCCGTTCGATGTCGACGCGTTCAACGACGCGCAGGCTGCCGAGCGCCGCGCGTGGCCGCTGGAGCGGATCTTCGCCGAGGCGCACGAGAACCGCCGCCAGCTCATCGAGCTGATGAGCGAGCTGACCGATGAGCAGATCGAGAAGCCGATGCACTTCGCGGGCGACGCGAAGCGCAGCGCCGGCGACCTGCCGCTGAAGCTGTTTCTCGCCGGCTGGGCGCAGCACGACCCGATCCACGTCGCCGACATGATCAAGGCGCTGCCGGAGCGCGCGTCGGATCCGGAGATCGTCGCCTGGCTCGACAACCCGTTCGTGCACGGCTACCAGGCGTTGATGAGCGCGCCGCACGGCCAGAAGGAGGAGGCGTAGCGATGCAGGAGTTCCGTAACCGCGTGGCGGTGGTCACCGGCGCCGCGAGCGGCATGGGCCGGGCAATGGCCGACCGCTTTGCCGCCGAGGGCGCTACACGTCGCGCGGCCAGTGGGCGGTCTCGGGGCTGGGCACGCGCCGGGCGGGCAAACGGCTGTGGGACGCGCGCCCACGGGCCGACAACAGTCTGCCGCCGCTGTCGTTCGAGCCGTACGGCGGTTGGAGCGAGCGGGCGGTGGTGCAGTACACAGGCTCGGTGATGGTCTGCGGCCTCAACGTGGACATGGACGTGGTGGAGGGGGATGAGGTGACGCAGGCGGAGAAGGACGAGCTGGTGGCGCGGGTGGTGACGGCGGTGGACGCGCACACAGACTGGAAGCTGTTGCAGTTGATCGCGTACTTGCGGCAGACGGGCGTGAAGTGCGTGCGGTACGCGGGGCGCCCCCGGTGAGAGGGGGAAGCACTCTCATCTCGGGGCCGCCCGCGGGCCTCTTAGGGTGCTGTCACCGCCCCGCCTGAGCATGCCATCGAACCACCCACGATCGCGTCGCACGTACCGATGTCGGTGGTATCGGAGTGCGCGAAGTGCGCGTCCCGGATCGTGATCGTTGACACACCGGACGCCGCGACGTGCAGCCGCAGCGTTGCGATCACCGTCGCCGACGCGATCGTGCTCCCGCCCGTTGTGAAGCACGCCAGGAATGCCACCCCATGCCCCGGCCCGGACACCGGATCAATATCGGGCGACGAGCCCGCCAGGTCGCAGTTCCACGTGCTGCCGAGCGCGGTCTCGTTGAAGTCCGGGTTGCCGTTCAGTCCGCCGCTGCTTGCGAGCGGGATCAGTCGTGTGTCGTCGTAGACCAGACTGAAGTTGAACGCGCCCAGGCTTCCCGCATTGTCGCCCAGCACGACATCGATGTTGATGTCCTGCGGCCCGCTGACGCTGAGCGACGCCTGTACGCCGGGCGTGGCGGCGTCCATGTCGAGCTGAAGCGCATTGAGAGTTGGCAGCACTTCCACCGTGATGGGCATGATGTATTCGGTCACATGCCCGTCCGGCGCAAGCTGTTCGGACTTCAACGCGCGGTAGTCGCCCTTGTCGATGTAGGTGCGATTGTCAGCTGTTTCGATGACGAAGGCTGCAGCAGTACCGACTGTAGCGGTCTTCACCGTGGCTGCCGCCCCGAGCGCGGCGACCGCATTCAGGGTGGCCTGACTGAGACGTTGACCGATCGCCGTTGCCGGGAATCGGCCATAGGGGACTCTCTGCCCGATCTCTCCCGTCCTCGTGTTGGTGAACACGAAGGTGCCAGCGATCCAGTCACCGCGCTCAAATATCTGGCCGTCCGCGCCTCGTGATACCTGCCAGAAGGTGCTTAGCATGCCGGTGCTGTCGAAGGTCATAAACAGATCCGTCGTGCTGTCCTTGGGTGCAGTGAAACCGGACATCTCGGTGACCGGCTGGTCTCGATGCTGCACGGTGACGACGTGGTAGGTCATATTCGGCCCGAGCGCGGCGACCGCCTGCAATTGCGTGACTCCGGCTTTTTGCAGGATCTCGGTCGCAGATTCGGTGGTCGTGGTGCCGCGCATGACGAGCAGCAGTCCAGAGACGATGCCGATGATGACGCCAGCGCTGAGCGCGCCCAAGATGGCGAGACGTATGCTGGGATGTCGCATGAGTATTGCCCTTTCGCTACTTAAACACATCGCAGAAGGTTACATTCTGGTAGGGTGGTGGCTGGTGGTCATACGCTTCGATGACGGTCAGGCACTTCGTAAAGCCCATCTCGCCCCATTGCGGGTCACCATTGGGCGGCACGATCTCATTGACGATCGGGTTGTACGCGTTCCGCCACCAGTACCAGAAGTGCCCGAGGATGTACTGGCCGGCGAGACAGTCGAACAAGCCATGCGCGTAACCACCATCACCCGCGATCGTGTATGGACTCTGTTGTGGGCCGGGGGGACCGCCGAACCAATCCCAATCGGTCTGTATCGGCGTCCCGAAACAGATTTCTTGGCCTCGGGTATGGCCGGCGTTGAGGTCGTAGACCCGCTTGGTGCCGTCGATGTCGATGACGTGGCCGGTGACGGTGACGCTGCCGCCGTAGGTTCCGCCCTGCGCGGCGTGGAACTCGTAGGTGCCGAACTGGAAGATCCCCGGCCTGGGGACTGGTGTGCTCGCCGGTCCGGGTGTCGCCGTCGCCCCACCACCGCCACCGCCGCCGCTTGGTGCCGTGGCGTTGATAGGGCCGCCGCCGCTGCTGCCCCCGCAGAACATATCCGCGCCCGTGGAATTACCAGGGAAGTAGACGCACGCGATGCTGTCGCATTGCTCAATGGCCATCGACATCAGCGCTATCACGAGCATGCTCAGCACTATGATGGTGCCTCGGATTCGGACGGGTAACCTGTGTGGTAGGTTGCGCATCGTGTCACCTTCCTTTCGGTAGGTACGAGGTTGCACCGTTGTGAGCGGAATGTCAAGTAGCAAAGACGGGTGAAATTGACAGAGAGGCGGATGTATGATGTCGCGGTAAGTCGACAGCGTTGGAAGCGGCAGGAGCGGGCGGTGGCGGCGGTGCTGGCGGGCTAATCCGGCAGCCTATGTCGCCGCGCGGCGGCGCTGCCGCGGAGTGATCTCGGCGAGCGGCTCTTCCGCTGTGGTGTACACCTCGCTCGACCAGATCTCCCACGGCAGGTCGTCCAGCGATTCGCGGCGCGGGTTGCCCGGCACGCCGAGCACGCGCGCGAGGATGCGCGGGCCGTACTTCTCGAAGTAGCTGCACTGCTTGCGGAAGTCGATCAGCGTGTGACGGTCGCCGCCGAAGAGGACGTACTCGATCTCGTCCTCGTAGGGGTCGAACTTCTCGCGCGCTTCGGTGCAGGCCTTGCCGAACAGCTCGTGGACCTGCTTCTCGCGGATGCGGTCGAAGCGCCGCTGCGACTGCCCGCCCTTGCGGTGGCGGTTCTTCACGAAGCGCTGGTCCGTCTTCGAGTCGGCGAGCACGCCGCCGCGGAAGTAGCCCATGCTAAAGCCGCCCAGCCGCAGCAGCAGCACCGCCACGTTGCGCTTGCGCTCAACCAGTTCGACCAGCGGCCGGGTGTACAGCTCCGAGTAGTCGTCGGCGCTCTCGACCGGGAACGGCGGCACGACGAGCATCGCGCCCGATGCATCGACGAAGAGCACGCTGCCGGTGGTGGATTCGGCGGCCACTTCGGCGAGCCGGTCGGCGTCGTCGCGGTCGAGCGATTGCTCGCCGAGGCGGGGTGCCGTGCCGGGCAGCGCGTAGCTGGTCCAGCCGGGCGCGCCGGAGTCCGGCAGCCGCGCGAGAAGTTTCTTCCGGGCCACGTGCTCGCGTTCGATCACGGCTATTTGCTTTCGATTGCGTCACAGTGTTGTGAAGTCGGCCTCTGCATCTTTACGCAGGCCGCTGTACCGCCGATCATTCGGTGCGGTCCATCAGTCTGACACATGGGTACGGGGGCGGGGGCAATGGAGGGCGAGTCGGCACAGGTACGCGCGCCGTCGGTGACGCTGGAGGCGGTCGGCCACGGGCGCAAGCTGAGTATTGATGCGATCGGCGCGCCTGCCGCGCTGATCTTCGTCGGACGGGAGACGTCTGCGTCGGCGCGGTCGGTGGTGGATGACATTCGCGCCAGGTACCCGATGGCGTCGCAGGTGGTGGTTGCGACGATCGCCGACCTCCGCGGCATCCCGCGCCTGGCGCGCCGGGTCGCGCGCGGGCGGATGAAGGAGTCGTACGATCACGCGGTCGCGCGCCTCGAAGAGGGCCAGGCGCCCGAGGACTACGTGCTGATCTTGCCGGACTGGGACGGCGCGGTGATGAAGGCGCTGGGCATCGACGACCTGAGCAGGGCCGTCGCCGTGGCCGTGATCGACGCGTCGGGCAATGTCACAGGCGTCTACCACGGCTTCGACAGCGCGTCGCGCGCGCTGGCGCTGCTGGAGCAGGCGCGGGGGTAGGGGGTAGGGGTTAGGGGTTAGTGATTAGTGGATAGCCGTTGGCGGTCTCCCCTTCCCTCCCAGGGAAGGGGCCGGGGGATTAGGTCCGGGCGGGGCAACCCAACTACACGCTCAACAGCCAACAGCCAACAGCCAACAGCCAACAGCCAACAGCCAACAGCCAACAGCCAACAGCCAACAGCCAACAGCCAAGCTTACCGCTGTGCTGCTATTGCTCTTGCCGCTACGAGCACTTCTCCGCCGTCGACCTTCACGTCGTAGACCACGGGCGGGCGGCCCGCCGGGCCGCGCACGATCGCGCAGCCGTGCGCGAGGTCGAACTGGCTGCCGTGGCGAGTGCAGGTGAGGATGCCGCCCTCGACCGTGGACTCCTGCGCGAGTGGCGCGTTGGCGTGCGGGCAGCGTGCCTCCAGAGCGTAGAGCGCGCCATCGACGTTGAAGACGACGACCTGCTCGCCGCGCGCGTATACCTGCTTTGACGATCCCGCGGGCAGGTCGGCGAGGGCGCACACGCGCGTCCAGGCATCGGCCGCATCACCGTCGGCCGCAGCGGCGGCCCCGCCCGGCGCGCCCAGCGCAGCGAGCATGGCGGGCACGGTGGTGGCGATGCAGGTGAAGGTCGGCGTGTCGCGCAGGGTGTAGAGGCTGGACTCCGTCTCGCGCAGCTCCATCACGAGGTCCAGGAAGTCGCCCGGCTCGTCGGTCTCGAACGACACCACGAACTCCTGGTCATCGAGGCCGAACGAGTACGTCGTGTTGAGCTTGACGCTGGGGTACTTGCGACCGATGCGGATGTGGGTGTCCATCATCCCCTGCCGCTGCTCCTGCGAGAGGTTGTACCAGGGCCGCGTCTTGACGAACGGGTAGACGAAGAGGTATTTCGACGTGCCCGGCGTCACGCGCAGCCGCCGCGATGCCGCGGACGGCTCGCCCTTGTCGACGTACACGCTCTTCCGCGTCATGGCGAGGAAGGCGTACGGCGTCGAGAGGTAGGGGCCGAGGCGCGTGCCCAGGAGCCGCGTCGCTGCCTCCTGGAACGGTTCGAGCGTGTCGCTGATGTGCCAGAACATGAAGTCGGCGTCGCCGCGGATGCCGACGAGCGAATACGGCCGCACCTGCATGCGGTCCGACATCGCATCGACCACGGCGGCTACCTCGCGCTGCGCGGCGACGCGCTCGCCCGCGGGCAGGGCGCGCCACGAGGGATCGACCTTGTAGAAGACGAACTGGACGTACTGGCGCGTGGGCTGCGGCGCGGCCGCGTCGCCCGCACCGTGGCCGTTGGCGTGCTCGCTCGTCATGCGGGCCTCCCGGCGGGCTGCGGCTCTTCCGGCGCGAAGTCGCAGGCGTACAGCTCGGCGACGCGCGCCATCTCCGCCGGCGTGAACGCCGGCGTGTCCGATGCGGCGGCGAACTCGGCGAGTTGCTCCTCGTCGTAGATGTTGGGCAGCGCCGACGCGACGCTGGGCTCGGCGAGGATGAACTGCAGCGCGGCCTGCCCGATCGTGCGGCCGCGGCCCTCGGTGAGGAAGCGCAGCGTCTCGAGCTTGCGGAGGCCCTGCTCCAGCCACTCCTTCGTGCGGTGGCGCCGATGGTCGTTCTCGCCGAACACGGTGTCCTTCGTGTAGCGCCCCTCGAGCATGCCCGATGAGTGCGGCACGCGCACCAGCACGGCGGTCCCGTGCTCGCGCGCCAGGGGGAAGAAGTCGCGGCCGGGGTCCTGCTCGAACATGTTGTAGATGGTGTGGATGACGCCGCAGTCGCGGTGCGTCATGGAGTACAGGCCCTCTTCCTTCCAGCCGATCGCGGGTCCGAGCGCCGTGCCGTAGACGAGGATCTTGCCCTCGCTCTTCAGCGCCTCCAGTTCGGCGAAGAGGTCGTCACGCATCAGCGCGTCCATCTTCGCGTTGTGCAGCTGGTAGATGTCGATGTGGTCCGTGCCGAGACGCGTCAGGCTCTCCTCGACGGCCTTGCGGATGTACGCCGGCGTCCAGTCCTGCGGGATCTCCTTCTGGCCGCGGCGCTGGTCGCCGTAGGTGTACCAGTCGTAGCCGCCCTTGGTGGCGATGACGATCTTGTCGCGCACATCGCCCAGCGCCTCGCGCAGCAGGGTCTCGCCCTTGCCGTTGCCGTAGGTGTCGGCCGTGTCGAAGAACGTGATGCCGAGGTCGTAGGCGCGGCGCGTCAGCTTGCGGGCGAAGTCGTCGTCGTCGATGCCCCACCAGCCGGTGCTCACGGTCCACATGCCGAAGCCGACGGCGGAGACGCTCAGTCCGCTGTTGCCAAAGGGCCGGTATTTCATGAAGTCACTCTCCGGGTCGCGCGGGCGGAGCGGAAGCTCCGCGGCCGCGTTCGCTGCACGCTGGTAGCAGCCTATCGCGAGAGCGGGTGCGGCCGAAGGGCGGATGGAGAGTCAGTTGACGGCGATGTGCAGCTTTGCGCGGGTTTCGTGGCCGGATCGCCGTCTGCTGCCCGCGGGTGCCGGATACGGCGCCCCGGCCGCCTACGCGGCGCGGGCGTCTTCCTGGGCGTCGTCGGCGCCCAGCGAGATGGCGTTGCGTTCGTGCAGATGGAGGAGCGCGTCGACCACGCGCGGGTTGAACTGCTGGCCCGAGCAGCGCTTGATCTCGCGCACAGCCCAGTCGAGCGGGCGGCCGCTGCGGTACGGGCGGTCGTTGGTCATGGCATCGAGGCTGTCGGCGACGGCGACGATGGTGGCGACCTCGGGGATCGCGTCGCCGGCGAGGCCGTTGGGGTAGCCGCTGCCATCCCAGCGCTCGTGGTGCGCCCAGGCGATCGACGCCGCCAGTTCGAAGCCGGGACGCTCGGAGAGGAACTCGGCGCCCCACTTCGTGTGTTGCTTCATCAGGTCCCACTCCTCGTCGCCGAGCTGCGCCGGACTGAGGAGGATGGCCTCGGGCACGCGGATCTTGCCGATATCGTGGAGGACGGCGCCGAGGCCGATGCCCTCGATGTCGTCCTCGCTGTACCCCATCTCGCGTGCGAGGGCTTCGGTGATGGTGCGGACGCGCCGCAGGTGGCGGCCGGTCGTCTGGTCGTGCGCTTCCGCCGCCGCGGCGAGGAGGATGACGGTATCCGCGCGGGCATCGACGAGGCGGGCGGCGGCGGTCTGCAATTCGTCGACCATTGTCTCCATGTGGATGATGGCGGAGACTTGCGTGGCGACGGCGGTCAGGAACTGCACGTCGCGGGCGTCGATGCTGCGTTCGCTCTTCGTCGCGACCGAGAGGACGCCGATGATCTCACCCTGCCACATCATCGGCACGATCAGTGCCGCACGCAGGCCGACCGCCTGCATCAGCTCGCGCTGACGGTCGGAGAAGTGGTCGACCTGCTGCAGATCGTTGACGATGATCGATCGCCTCGTCTGCTCCAGCAGGTCCCGGAACGGGCTCTTCGGCGCATTCCTGCTCTCCTCGTTCCACTCGTCGGTGACCTCGGGCATGTTCCGCGTAAACGTGGTCGGCAGCGCGAAATCGTCCCCGCTGCGAGAGGTGTCGAAGCGCACCACGTCATAGCCGGCGCCGACCGACAGCCTGTGCGCGACCAGGTTCAGCTTCTCGGCGACGTTGCCGGGCGATGTCAACAGCGGCACGATCTCGCCGATCATCTTCGCTGCCCGGTCCTCGGCGAGGGAGTTGCGTGTGTCGGGCGCGCCGTCGGCGTTGCGCCGCTCGCGCTTCGCCGTGTACATCGCGTTATCGGCCAGACGGATCGCCTCTTCGATGGACTCCGCCTCGGCGGGGTACATCGCCAGGCCCACGCTGGCGACGACGGGGATCGTGGCGCCCGTAAACGCGTCGCGCACTTGCGCGGCGGAGAGCGCCTTCAGCACGTCCCGGCAGTACTGTTCGGCGGCGGGCCGGCTGGCGCCGGGCAGCGCGACGAGGAACTCGTCGCCGCCGTAGCGGCCGACCAGCGCGCCCTGGTGCGCGAGGGCGGCGGCGACGGCGACGAGCACGGCGTCCCCCGCCTGGTGGCCGTACGTGTCGTTGACTGCCTTCATGCCGTCTACGTCGACCATGGCGATGGCGACGGGCGCGGCGCCGGCGCCGCCGACCGACGCTGCGCGCACCACATCGATGATCGAAGCGTGGTTCAGCGTTGCGGTCAGCAGGTCGTGCTGCGCCTGTGTCCGGAGGACCTCCTCCGCCTTCTTGTTCTCGGTGACGTCGCGGAAGCTCCAGACGCGTCCCGTCGGGTCGCCGTCGCGCATCAGCGGACGGGAGAACCGCTCGAAGGCGCGCCCGTCCTTGAACAGCAGTGTGTCCAGGTCTTCGAGGGTCGTCTGGTAGAGGTCACGCACTTTCGCCAGGAACGCGTCCGGGTCTGTGAGCTGGTCCAGGACGAACTTCATCAGCCGCGCGTCATCACGTGTGTCGATCACATCCTGCGGGATGCGCCACATCTTCAGGAAGCGCTCGTTGTTGAACGCCGCCTTCCCCTCGCTATCGACGACGAGGATGCCGTCGGCGGTGGACTCGATCGTGGCGTGGAGCAGTTGCTGGCTGTCCGAGAGCGATGCGTTGGCGCTCGCCAACTCGGCGGTGCGCCGCTCCACGCGATGCTCCAGCTCAGCGTGCGCGGCCATCAGTTGATCCTGCGCGCGCACCGCCGTGTCGCGCTCGACGCGGAGCTGGTGGCCCACCCAGTTCGACCAGGCGTAGATGCTGAAGAAGACGCCGACGGCACCCAGTAGCGAGGTCTTGAGGAACGTCGGGTCCTGGTACCGGAGGGTGCCCTGTTCGAGGTAGACGTAGTGGGGGATCGTGCCGGTCGCGTCGAGGACGGCGAGTGCCGCGTAGGCGGCTGCGACGCCGCAGGTGTACACAAAGCCGCTCTTCATATCCAGGAACGCGTTCGTGAAGATCAGCCCGAAGACGTAAGCGAAGGCACCCAGCCACGAGATGCCGCCCAGGTAGTAGACCATCGTCGTATGGAAGACGATCTCGGATGCCAGCATCGCGGCATGCGCGAGCTGGACGCCGCGGACGCTCGGGATGAAGGAGACGGCGCGCCAGTAGATGAGGAAGAACGCGACCTCGACGCTGAGCACGATGAGGAAGGGGACCGGCATGGGGATGCGGAGGGCCCAGAGGAACCACCACATGACGATAAACAGGCCGGCGACGGCCAGGCGCGCAGCAGCCTGCGGCGTCTGCTCGCGCCGCTTCGCTTCGAGCCTGGTGCCTGGCCTGCTCACAGGCGCCACACAACCTCACTTTTCCAGTGCGGAAGTATCGGTAGGTAAGCGTCACAAATGAATCAGCAGGGGGAGGGGAAAGTCCCTAAGGAGAGGTGGGAAGTTGCACATGCTCGGGCGCGCGCCGGAGCCGGCCTGACCACCGACGACCGACGACCCGCGCCGCTACTTCCCGTTGACGGCGTGGCGCGCCACGAAGCGCCGCATGCGCTCCAGGGCTTCTTCGAGCAGGTCGTAGCGCTGGGCGTAGCAGATCCGGACGTGGCCGGCGCCCGCTTCACCGAAGGCGGAGCCCGGGATGATGGCGACGCGCTCCTCCATCAGCAGGCGCTCGGCGAAGGTCTCGTCGTTCATGCCCGTGCTGCCGATGTTGGGGAAGGCGTAGAACGCGCCGTGCGGCTCGGCGCAGCGCAGCCCCATCTCGTTGAGCTTGGCGACGACGAGCTTCCGCCGGCGGTCGTACTCGGCGACCATGCCGCGCACGTCCTCCTCGCCCGAGTTGAGCGCTTCGAGGGCGGCGAACTGCGCCGGCGTGGGCGCGGACATCATCACGTACTGGTGCACCTTCATCATCGCCTCGGTCAGCTCGCTGCGGGCGCAGGCGTAGGCAAGGCGCCAGCCGGTCATGGCGTACGCCTTCGAGAAGCCGCCAAGGAGGATGGTGCGCTCCTTCATCTTCGGGAGGGAAGCGAAGCAGACGTGCTCGACGCCGTAGACGAGCCGGTCGTAGATCTCGTCCGAGATGACGAAGAGATTGTGCTTCTCGACGATCTCGGCGACAGCCATCATGACTTCGCGCGACATCACGGCGCCGGTCGGGTTGGCGGGGTAGCCGATGAGCAGTGCCTTCGTCCGCGGCGTGATGCGCTGCTCCAGGTCGTCGGGGTGCAGCACGAAGCCGTCTTCGGCGCGCGTGGGCACCTGGGTGTAGACGCCGCCGGCCAGCAGCACGCACGGCAGGTAGGCGACATAGCCCGGGTCCGGGCTGAGCACCTCGTCGCCCGGATCGATGATCGCCTGCAGGGCGATGTTCAGCGCCTCGCTGACGCCGGCCGTGGCGATGATCTCCGTCCCGGAGTCGTAGTGCACGCCGTAGAGGCGCTGCAGGTGGCGCGAGATGGCGGTGCGCAGTTCGACGAGCCCGTAGTTCGAGGTGTAGGAGGTCCAGCCGTCCTCGATGCTCTTGATCGCGGCCTGGCGGATCTGGTTCGGCGTCACGAAGTCGGGCTGGCCGACGCCGAGGGAGATCACGCCCTCCATGCTGGCGAGCAGGTCGAAGAAGCGGCGGATGCCGGACGAGGGGATCGACTGGACGTGCTGTGAGATGTTGCCGCGGTGCGTGGATCTGTCGCTCATCGTACGCCCATCAGGGCTCACTGCCTCCTGCGGACACTATGCCGTCCCTCCTGCGATCCGGCCAGACGCCGGACCACAGGTCCAACTCCGGCACATCATACAGCAGGGACGGCCCGTCCGTGTCGCCGGTACCAGCGGCGGCCTCGGCGGCGCGCAGACATGGTGCCAACTGCTCTTGACAGGGTCCGGGAGCGGTGAGACGATACCGACCTGCCAGTACGGAGGTGACCCGGTGCGCATTGCAGGATTCCACCGCCTGGGCGTTGAGCTGCTTCTCGGCGCGGCCACGATGGCGGCAGCCGTCATTTCAGTGTTCGCGGCCGATGCGCCGCGAGCTCACGCGGCCACTGCCATACGTTGTTCAGCCACGTCCGCCGCACAGACCGAGACCATCACATGTACCGGTCAGATCATCATCGTCACGCCATTCGGAACGAAGACGCTCAACTTCACCCTCGTCATCACGGCGTACGACAGCCCGCCCCAGGGCCCGAGTTTCGGCGACGTGCTCACGAGCTGCGACATCTCGGTCAGCGGTGGCCCCTTCAACCCCATATCCAGCGGGCCATGTCCGGATCCCATCGCGAAGGAATACTGGATGTGGAACGGGGGGATGTACTCATACGGGGGCTCCTGCGGGAATGGCGAGGAGATTGACCCCATCACCACAGTCCTCCGCTACCGTGGCAGTTCTGCAGCATCAACGCTTGATGGGCTCGGTCTGACTTGGACTTCTGACACGCAAGAGTTCCGTGATGTCGGCAGCTGTGTGGCGGGCGACTTCGGGCAAGCAGACGACGCAGCCACGAAGTTTTGCCTCTTAATCCGCTGCGCGAACGAGCGATGGCACGCCCGAGGGCACATCAATCGTACACCCGACTCGAACACGGGCACTTGGGCTTCCCTGACGCCGCACTGGGACGCGTCAGACGGCAGCAGTTTGGACCTTTGTGTGCATTGGGTGCCTGCCGTCTTCAACGGGCCGGGAGGCTTCACCGGCAGCGGCTTCGACGCCGGCAAAGACTATCTCTACACCAGACTCGTGACCGAGAACGGCCACCACTTCGAAGGCGCTCAGTACTGGGACAACAAACAACAGATGTTGCAGTGCAACGGTGCTCACGACATGACGGGTAGCAATGGCTGGGTGAACATCATCGATGGCTAGGCCGCGCAGAGAAAAAGGCGAGAGGTGAGCTGATGAGGCGCAAGATCGGCCGAGCGCTCGGCGTCGCCGCGTTGTTAGTCGTCTCGATTGGCGGCGGGGCGCTGGCGCGGGGCCAGTTCTTCAAAGCAACCGCGCCACCGAAGGCATCAGCTGATCGCCTCGCCTGCGACCAGTTGGTGCAGTCGTTTGGCGCGTACCCGCTCGCGAATCTCGGCGATGCGTTCGAGGGGCTTCCGCTGACCGGCTGTAACAGGGTGCAGACCCCGGTGAAGTACGACCAGCGGGGCGGCATCCGCGAGCCCGCGATGGACTTCATCAACTTCTTCTACGGGACCTGTGTGCCGCCTCCCAGCGGAGAGGGTTGTACGCTTCCCGTGCAAGTTACCGTCGATCCGCCATGTGGGCCGTCGCTTGAAATAGAAGAGGGGGCAGTCAAGATCCGTGGCGCCGATGTGAACCTCAAGTTCGACGGCTCCGTGCGCATCGAGACACCAGGGTACAAGGTCTCGATCTTCATCGGGCGGCTTCCCGACAAACCGGACAAGACCCAGCGGAGAGACAAAGCGCTTCGAGCGGTCGCATCCCTCCGGGGCGCGAACCAGCTCGCAGCCAGGTTGTCGCCCTCCGTGGCGCTGGACGGGCGAACCGTGGATTCAGGTACGTACTGCAAATGATCAACATACTCAAGAGCACCACCGTCGGCGTCTCCACATTCATCCTTGAATGGGTAGCGGCTTGGGTGCTGCTCCTGGCGTTTTCGCTTGCCCACGAAATCTGGGGGGCGCCGGGCAGCTACGCGCTGAGGCAGGTCATCGCATATGCGGGCCTGATCTCTATCGCCGGCGGGAGTCTGCTTGTCCTGGCGAAGGCCCCCTTCGCGCTCGGCGATCGTTTCCGGGCGAACGTGTGGATCGCGCTCGCTGTCGCCGGGATCCTGAGCGGGTTAACGGCCTATTGGTTATTGCTGTTCGTCTCGATCAACAACGATTGCACCGTCGAAGTGTCGGTGCCATATAGCTGGATACACACCTGCAGTCGCTCTGAGTAGGGGTCGACGCCTGTTCCCGGTGAAGGTGGAAGCTTGGGGTGAATGTGCGTGTCGCACGCGGCCCGGGGGCCGGATCAAGCGCGCGGGGGCCGCGTGACGCCGGACCAGAGGTCAAGCTCGGGTACGTAGTAGAGGAGCGCGTGCTGGCCGTCGGCGAGGCGGACGCGGTAGCCGTAGCGCTCTTCCTCCCGCCACTGCGATTCTATCGCCGCGATGTCGGTGCGCACGCCGTCGCGCTCGATCCACATCGGCTGGCCCGGGTACGAGGCGGCGGCGTGGCAGCCGACGGTCAGTGCGAAGGCGCGCAGGCCGGATTCTTCGTCCTTATCCATTGCGCACCAGGTAGGCGTCGCCCGATGGTTCGACGACGTCGACCGCGAATTCCGTCATCGGCGGCGGGAAGAGGCGCCAGCGCGACTTCTCGATGAGGAGCGTGCCGGTCTCGGCGTCCTCGCGCGAGAGCTTGCGGCGGTAGGGCTTCATCACCGGCAGCTTAGCCGAGATCGGGCCACGCGACGAAGGCAGGAAGCCGGGCGCGCCCGGCTTCCTGCCTTCAGCTTTGCGTGCGATACGCGACGCTACGGTGCGGCGACGAACCAGACGCTGTTCAGGCCCTGGCCCTTCGTGTCGCCGGCGGCCTTGTCGGAGGCGAAGTAGTACAGGGGCATGCCCTTGTAGGCGACCTGCTTGGCGCCGTCGTCCCGGGTGACGATGGTGAAGTCGCCCGTCGCGCCCGTGGGCTTCGCGGGCGCCGCGCTGGCGAGGAGCGGCGGCCATGCCGTCGCGCAGCCGCCGTTGCAGGTGCTCTTGCCGCTGCTGGCGGTGTCCTTCGTGAACGTGTAGAGCGTCAGGCCCTTGTCGTCCGTGAGGAACTTGCCGAGGGTAGCGTCGGTGCCGACCTTCAGCGTCACGGCGCCGCCGGCGGCCGGGCTGGTCGCGGCTGCGGGCGTGGTGCCGCTCGCGGTGGTCGAGGCCGCGGCCGGCTTGGTCGCGCCCGCCGCCGGGGTGGTGCCGCCCTTGGCGGCGGCGGTCGCGGTCTTGTCCTTGCTGCTCGTGCCGCCGCCGCACGCCGCGGCGACGAGCGCCGTCACGGCGAACGCCGCCACCGCCGCTGCCATGAGTTTGCCTGTCCGTGTCCCTGTGGTTCGGCTCATATGGTTCTCCTGTCCTCCCTGATGATGTCCAACGTCCTCTAGTACGCCGCATCCTCTGCGGCGGATGTTACGGACGCAAGCATTGCGTGGTGGTGGGCTGTGGCCCTTCAGAGCGCTGGTCGCTGCGCGCTCCAATCGGCGGTCTGCTCGTACGCGCGGGCGACGCGCAGCACCGTGGCTTCGTCGAACGGCTTGCCGATGACCTGCAGCCCGACGGGCAGGCCCTCGACGAAGCCCGCCGGCACCGAGATCCCCGGCAGCCCGGCGATGTTCACCGGCAGGGTGAACACGTCGTTCAGGTACATCTCGAAGGGATCGCCGCTCTTTTCGCCGATCTTGAACGCCGTGGTCGGCGTCACGGGTGCGACCAGCGCGTCGTACTTCGCGAATGCGGCATCGAACTCGCGGCGGATGACGGTGCGCACCTTCTGCGCCTTGAGATAGTACGCGTCGTAGTAGCCGGACGACAGGGCGTACGTACCGATCATAATGCGGCGCTTCACCTCGGCGCCGAAGCCGCGGCCGCGCGTCTGCTCCATGTTGTCCCACATGCCGGCGCCCTGCTGGTACGAGTAGCCGTACTTGACGCCGTCGTACCGCGCCAGGTTCGCCGAGGCCTCGCTGGGCGCGATGACGTAGTAGACCGCGAGGGCGGCCTCGGTGCTGGGCAGGGTGACGTCGGTGTCGATGATGGCCCCCTGCGCCTGCAGCGCCGACAGCGCCGCTTCGATGCGGCCGCGCACGCCGGCGTCGAGCGTCGCCGGCATGTACTCCTTCGGCACGCCGATGCGCATGCCCTTCACGCCGCGCTCCATCTCCGCTCCGAAGTCCGGCGTCTCGATGTCCGCCGATGTGGCATCGGCGGCATCGTGCCCGCAGATCGCGTTGAGGGCGGTGGCCATGTCGCGCACGTCGTGCGTGAAGGGGCCGACCTGGTCGAGCGAGCTGGCGAACGCGACGAGCCCGTAGCGGCTGACGCGCCCGTACGTCGGCTTCATCCCGACGACGCCGCAGAGGGCGGCGGGCTGGCGGATGCTGCCGCCCGTATCCGAGCCGAGCGAGTAGATCGCCTCGCCGGCGGCGACGGCGGCCGCCGAGCCGCCGGAGGAGCCGCCGGGGACGCGGTTGAGGTCCCAGGGGTTGCGCGTCGGCCGGTAGGCGGAGTTCTCGGTCGACGAGCCCATGGCGAACTCGTCCATGTTCGTCTTGCCGACCATCACGGCCCCCGCATCGAACAGCCGCCGGACGACGGTGGCGCTGTACGGCGGCACGAAGCCTTCGAGCATCTTCGAGCCGCAGGTGGTTGGCACCCCCTCGGTCGAGAGGACGTCCTTGATCGCCACGGGTACGCCCAACAGCGGGCCGCGCTCGCCCGCCGCCAGGCGCGCGTCGGCGGCGTCGGCCTGGGCCAGTGCTCGCTCGGCCGTGATGGTGAGGAACGCCTGCACCTTC
>Ga0315281_10000738_pt1 | contig 46833 bp, 44 predicted proteins | sample YL17G07_0_MG_FD_204540 | JGI IMG/M metagenome (GOLD analysis project Ga0315281, IMG submission 204540) | Sediment microbial communities from Yellowstone Lake, YNP, Wyoming, USA - YL17G07_0 | ecosystem: Environmental > Aquatic > Freshwater > Lake > Sediment | place: USA: Wyoming | collected...
GAGCCGCAGGACCTTTTCGCCCACGGTCGAAAAGCGGAAATGGCCGGGCTCGATGATGCCGGCATGCACCGGGCCGACCGGAATCTCGTGGACGCCATCACCTTCGACGCGAATGAACGCATAGCCTTCGTCAGCGTGGCGCAGCCAGGGGCGTTGGTCGGCGTCGTCGGAACGGATGCCGCAGAGATCGAATGCCGCGCGCTGCATGCGGCCCGCGGACGGGAAGATCTCCTGCAGGCTCGGATAGGACAGCGCCAGGTCCGCGATGGACAGTTCCAGGACCAGCGCGCGACCGTCGATCAACACGGCGGCGCGCACCAGCGCGCTTGCCGTGCTCGAGGATCGCGTGGCCCACAACGACAGCAGGCATCCACCGGCGTCCGCGAGATCGCGTGCCGCCCGAATCCAGCCGGCCGCGTCCACGGAAATACGCGCGGCCGAGGGGCTGCCGGGGATCGGCAAGGCCTGTCGCGTGGCGCCCCGTGTCCGCATCTCAATGACCCCCGATCAGGACCGCGGCCTCGCGATACCAGTCGGCGAGGAATGGCGGTATGTAAAGACCGAGCATCAGCACGATCGCGAGATGCACGAAGACCGGCACGAGCGCCGGCCGCTGCGGCTGGCGAACGGAATTCATCTCACCGAACACCATCGGCTGCACGCGCCCGAAGATCGCGGCAAATGCGACGCCGAGCGAGATCAGCAATATCGGTGTAGCCCACGGCTGCTGGTGCATCGCGGTCGTCAGGATCAGGAACTCGCTCGCGAAAATGCCAAATGGCGGCAGGCCGAGGATTGCGAGCGAACCGACCATGAGCCCCCAGCCGATTGCCGGCGACACCGCATAGAGCCCGCGGATGTCCTCCATCAACTGCGTGCCGGCTTTTTGCGTCGCATGGCCAATCGTATAGAAGATCGCGGACTTGGTCAGCGAGTGCACGGTCATGTGCAGCAGCGCGGCGAAGTTCGCTACGGGGCCACCCAGGCCGAATGCGAATGTGATGATGCCCATGTGCTCGATCGACGAGTAGGCAAACAGGCGCTTGATGTCGCGCTGGCGCCAGAGAAAGAACGCGGCGAGCACGACCGACAGCAGGCCGAAGCCCATCAGCATCTTGGATGGCAGCGTCGATTGCAGCGAGCCCTCGACCAGCACCTTGCAGCGAATGACCGCGTAGAGCGCGACATTCAGCAGGAGGCCCGACAGCACGGCGGAAATAGGCGTCGGGCCCTCGGCGTGCGCGTCCGGCAGCCAGTTGTGCAGCGGCGCAAGCCCGACTTTTGTGCCGTAGCCGACCAGCAGGAAAACAAACGCAAGCGCAAGCACCGCGGGTTCGAGCTGGCCCTTGACGGCGTCGAGATGGGTCCACAGGAGCGCAGTCACGCCTTCGCCGCCCAGGACTTTCTCGGCTGCGAAATACAGGAGGATCGTTCCGAACAGTGCCTGTGCAATGCCCACGCCGCACAGGATGAAGTACTTCCATCCGGCCTCAAGACTCGCAGGCGTCCGGTAGAGCGTGACGAGCAGGACGGTCGAAAGTGTCGCGGCCTCCATCGCCACCCACATCAGGCCGAGATTGTTGGTTGTGAGCGCCGCCAGCATCGTGAACATGAAGAGCTGGAACATGCCGTGGTACAGGCGCAGCCTCCCCGCGCTGATGCGGCCATGCTCATGTTCGGCGCGCATGTAGGGCCGCGAGAACAACGAAGTCGTGAGTCCGACAAATGCGGTCAGCGTCACGAGGAAGACATTGAATGGATCGATGAAGAACTGCTCGTTGCCGACCAGCAGGTTTCCTTCCGCGAAGACGCGCGCCGTCAGTGCACAGGCAGCCGCGAAGGTCGCGAGACTGACGAATACACTGATCTCGGCCGCGCGCGGCCTGCCACCCAGGAACCCAAGGACCAGCGCACCCAGCAATGGAGAACCGAGGAGCAGGATGAACTCCATGCTACTGGTCCTCCTTCAGCGACTCGAAGTGATGCAGGTCGAGGCTATCGAACTGCTCGCGGATCTGGAAGAAGAAGACGCCCAGCACCAGCATTGCGACCAGCACGTCGAGTGCCACGCCAAGTTCGACGACCATCGGCATGCCGTGGGTCGCGCTCATCGCGCCGAAGAACAGGCCGTTCTCCATGGACAGAAAGGCGATCACCTGCGACATCGCCTTGCGCCGCGTGATCATCGTCAGGAAGGCGAGCAGGATCACCGCGATCGCGATGCCGATCGTGCTCTTCGTGGTGGTGCTCGCCAGTGCCGAGATCGGTTGCGCCAGGCCGAAGGCAAACACGACGATCAACAGCGCGAGAATCATCGTGCCGGACGCATTGATTGCGGGCTCGGTGTCCCAATAGACGTCGAGTCGCCGGATCAGCCGGTGCAGCAGCCAGGGCAGGAAGATCACCTTGAGCGCGAGCGTGAGGCCGGCCGAGTAATAAAGGTGATTGTCCCCGGTGCGCCAGGCGAGCATCAGGGTGGCGACGCAGAGCAGCACGCCCTGGGCGGCGAGCAGATTTACCATGGTCACGACGCGACGCTGCGACAACATCGCGAATGACAGCAGCAGCAGCAGCGCCGCACAGACATTCAGCACCTGGAGGGCGAAGGGTACGCCGGCCATCGGCTCATGCTCCCAGTAACAGGTGGACCAGCAAGCCCAGCACCGCGAGCAAAAATGCGGTTGCCAGGAATTCCGAGGCCCGGAATACGCGAAGCTTCGCGGACACCGTCTCGATCAACGCGAGTCCTGCGCCCGCCAGCAAGAGCTTGAGTCCGAGCGCGGGGATGGAAATCAAGAGGCCCGCGGGCCCTGCGCCCTCGGCGGCGAGCCCCCAGGGAACGAACAGGGCGAATCCGATGCAGGCGTAGTTGAACAGCTTGAGCGCTGCGGCCCATTCCATCAGGGCCAGATGGCGCGCCGAGTACTCGAGCAGCATTGCCTCGTGGATCATCGTCAATTCGAGATGTGTCGCCGGGTTGTCCACCGGGATGCGCGCATTCTCGGCGAGCAGCACGAGCAGGAAGGCGACGGCGGTGAATGCCGCACTCGGGTAGAGCGCGAGATCCTGGCCGCTCAGGCTTTCGGCGATGCCGGCCAATGACGTCGTGTGCGAGATCATCGCTGCCAGGAAGATCACCATCAGCAGGGCGGGCTCGGCCAGGAATCCGATCATCATCTCGCGGCGTGCGCCCAGCGTGCCGAATGCGGTGCCGACATCCATGGCAGCGAGCGCCAGAAACACGCGTGCGGTTGCGAGCAGCCCGACCAGCGCGATGCTGTCCGCAGCAATGGATAGCGGCAGGCGCATCGCCATTGACGGAATGATCGCGGCGGCCAGCACCATTGTTCCGAACACGACGTAGGGTGCTGCACGGAACAATGTCGAGGCGTTCTCCGCTAGCACGGCGTCCTTGTGAAACAGCTTTCGGATGCCGCGCCAGGGCTGCAGCAGGCCGGGCCCGCGCCGATTCTGTAGCCACGCCCTGCACTGATTGACCCAGCCGAGCAAGAGCGGTGCCGCGAGCACCGCGGCGATGATCTCCAGCATCTGGGCGAGGATGCCGAGCGTACTCACAGGACCAGCGCCAGCAGCACGAGCAGCGTGACGAAACTGAACAGCAGGTAGGCCGCGATCTTTCCCCGCTGTAGTACCGCGACCAGATCCGCGACGCGGCTGACCAGCCCGCCGAGCGGTTCATAGGCGCCGCGCCAGATGCGATCGCTGACGGTGACGCGATAGCGTGGTGCCAGGTCTTCAGGTGCGGGCAGCTCCCTCTCGACGGCGAAAAATCCTGCGAAGATGTGGCGGATCGGCTGGCCAAAACCCTCTGCGGTGTCCTGCATGCGCGAATCGAGCCGTGCGAAGCCACAATCCCAGGCCGGTCCGCGCCGCACGCGCCGGTGATACAGGCGGCTCACCGCGTAAAGCGTCGCAGCGATGATGAGCGCAGCGACCACCAGGAAGGCGAATGGGCCATAGGAAGCTGCAGCGGTTGGTGTCGGCGCCAGCAACCACCATTCGGTGGCGCGCTGACCGAGCGTCACACCGAGCAGCTCGGAGCTCGTGGCATCGAGCAGTCCGATGACCTGCACCGGCAGCAGGCCGAGTGCGATGCAGGCGAACGCCAGCCAGCCAAGACCGATGCGCTCGAGCAGATTCGCATCGTGGGCATCAGCGAGTGCCGCTTCACGCGGCTGGCCGAGGAAAATCACGCCGAAGAACTTGACCATCACATAACCGGCGAGTGCCGCACAGAGCGCGACGATCGCCGCGCCGACCGGCAGCAGCATGTTGACGAATGGCCGCGGCACTTCGTCGGTGAAGAGGAAGGACTGCAGCAGCAGCCACTCGGAGACAAATCCATTCAATGGCGGCAGTCCCGCGATCGCAAGCACACCCACCAGTGTCAGCCAGGCGACCCAGGGCATGCGGTGGATCAGCCCGCCGAGCCTGCCGAGATTCCGGTGCCCGGTCGCATGCAGCACGGCCCCGGTGCCCAGGAACAGCAGGCTCTTCATGACCGCATGATTCAAGCAGTGATAAAGCGTCGCGATCAGCGCGAGTGCCGCCAGCGCGCCCATGCCGAGGCCCTGGAATATCACCGTGAGGCCGAAGCCGGTGAAGATCACGCCAATATTCTCGATCGACGACCAGGCCAGCAGGCGCTTCATGTCGGTCTGCACGGCCGCGAATATCACGCCGTAAAAGGCCGAGAACAGGCCGAGCGCGAGCGCGATGAGCCCCCACCACCACAGCGGATCGCCGATCAGGTCGAATGTCACCCGCAGCACGCCGTAGACGGCGGTCTTCAGCATGACACCGCTCATCAGCGCGGAGACCGGGGAGGGCGCGGCCGGATGCGCCTCAGGCAGCCACACATGCAGTGGGACGAGGCCTGCTTTCGCGCCGAAGCCGGTCAGCGCGAGAAAGAATGCGAGCGATGCCGTGAAGGGCGTCAGTTCCGTTCCGCGCATCGAATCGAATGTGAGTTGCCAATCGCCACCCTGCAGCACGCCGAATGAAAGCAGGATGCAGAGCGCACCCACATGCGCTATCACGAAGTACAGGAAGCCCGCGTGGCGGATCTCCGGCAGGCGGTGCTGGGAGACGACCAGGAAGTAGGATGAGATCGCCATGATCTCCCAGCCGACCATGAACGAATAAGCGTCGTCCGCGAGCAGCACCAGGCCCATGCCGGCGAGGAACAGGTGGTACTGAAGGCAAAGGAGGCCTGGCGGCGTGCCTTCACCCTTGCGGAAGTAGCCCGCGGCAAACAGCGAGACGCCGGTTGACGCGACGCCCAGCAGCATCAGGAAGACGCTGGACAACGCGTCGAGGCGCAGGTGAAACGGCAGGTCCGGCAGGCCGACCGGCAGCACGAGCTGCTCCGGGGGCAGCGCAAAGCCGGTCAACGCGCAGAGCGCGAGCGCGAATCCGACGAGTGCGCCCAGCGGAAACAGCAGGCGGCCGACGAACTCGATGCTGTGAGCGCGCGCAAGCCCCGCCATGCCGATCGCGCCCCAGGCCGCGAGCAGCACGATGCAGAAACTCAAGTTCATTGGTGGAACATTCTATGCGGTCCGCAGGTCGTCGCGCAGCGTCCGGATCAGCCGCGGCAGTTCCGCGATCGGTTCCGAGCACTGGGGTCCCTGGCAGACATACGCGACCGTTCCTTCGCGCGCCCGCTTTGAGGCGAGCGCCTCCGGCAGGCCGCCGGTGTCTGCCGGTATCGCGAATACCATGCGGCGCGGCGCATAGAGTGTTGCAAGTGCGGCTGACCATGCCATGGCGGCATCGGCCTGCCCGCGGATCACGACGATTTCGCCGGGATTCAGATTTTCATCCAGCGCATTGAGCAGCGCCGTATGCGCCTGCGGCACGCGTTGCATGGAGGCCCATCCGCCGCGCAAGGTCGCCTCCGCAGCATCGAGGTAGCGGGTGTCGGCCAGCAGCCAGCCGAGTCTTGCGAGCGCCAGTGCCGCAATGCCATTGCCCGATGGCGTCGCCTCGTCGGCAAAGCCTTTCGGACGATGCAGCGGCGGATCGAGCCCTTCCGCGGTGAACCAGAAGCCGCCGCGCTCGCTATCCATGAACTTCGCAAGCAGGGCGTCGGCCAGGTCGCATGCGAAGGCGAGATCCTCGCTGCGCCATCGCGCCTGCAGCAGCTCAAGCAGGCCGTCGAGCAGGAACGCGTAATCATCGAGATACGCGGGAAAGCGCGCAGCACCATCCTTCCACACCGCGAACAACTGGCCGTCACGCCAGCATTTCCGGCGCAGGAAATCGGAGGCAGCGGTGGCCGCCTCGACATGATTCGCTTCACCGAGCAGGCGCCCGCTGATCGCGAGGCCGCGGATCATCAGCCCATTCCAGCCGGCCAGCACCTTGTCGTCGCGACCGGGCCGCACGCGCCGCTCGCGAATGGCCAGGAGGCGTGCGCGGCCGGAGTCAAGAAGGGCCGTGACGATGGCAGGCTCCAGACCGAGTTCTTCTGCAATCTGTTCGATTGCGACGTAGCAGTGCAGGTGCCAGGTACCCTCGAAATTCGGCTCGCGGTCGAGGCCATAGCGGCGGGCGAGCACGCGGTACTCATCAGGCTTCAGGAGCGACTCGATCTCTGCACGATTCCAGACGTAGAAGCGGCCCTCGTGGCCCTCGGAATCGGCATCCAGCGTCGAATAGAAGCCACCTTCCTTCGACTGCATCTCGCGTGTGACCCAACCGGCGGTCTCAATGGCGATGCGGCGGAAGAAATCGTCGCCGGTCGCGACGGCGGCCTGCGCACAGAGCGCGAGCAGCGGGCCGTTGTCATAGAGCATCTTTTCGAAGTGCGGGATCATCCAGTGCGGATCGACGGAGTAGCGGCAGAAACCGCCGCCGAGCTGGTCGTAGAGCCCGCCTTCGGCCATGCGCTTCAATGTCAGCGTCGCCATGTAGAGCGCATGCAGGTCGGGCTCCGGGCTGGTTGATGTCGCCTGCCAGTCCCGCAACAGGCGCTCGATGCTGGCTGGGTGCGGGAATTTCGGCGCACCGCCGAAGCCGCCGTATTGATCGTCGAAGCCCGCTTCCAGTTCACGACGCCCGGTGGCAAGCGGCGCGCGGGTCAGGGCCGCTCCCGGCTCCGCAGCGGGTGGCACGAGTTCGGTGAACACGTCACGCAGCGCCGCATTCTGGGAACGCACGTTGTCGCGACTGTCGCGATAAAACGCCGCCACACGTTCGAGCAGTTCGGTAAATGCCGGCATCCCGTAGCGCGCCTGCTTCGGAAAATAGGTGCCACCGAAGTACGGGGTCAGGTCATCCGGTGCCAGGAACATCGTCAACGGCCAGCCGCCGCCGCGCTGCGCTAGCACCTGGTGAGCGATCTGGTAGACCTTGTCGAGATCGGGCCGCTCCTCGCGATCCACCTTGATGTTCACGAACAGCCGGTTCATGACATCGGCGGTCGCCTGGTCCTCGAAGGACTCGTGGGCCATCACATGACACCAATGGCAGGCGGAATAGCCGATTGACAGCAGGATCGGCCGATCCAGCTCCCTGGCCTTGTCCAGGGCTGCCGCGCCCCACGGATACCAGTCCACCGGATTGGCCGCATGCTGAAGCAAATAAGGGCTGGTTTCGCCTGCGAGTCGGTTGCACGGTGCGGCGTGAGGCTCGGCATGCATGTCGGTGCGGCCGTGGTCGGGTAGAATTCCAGTCACTATAGCCACGGCGCCGCGTTCCCGCGAATGTCGAGCATCCCCGAATCCACTACAGCCGCAGGCGGCGAATTGCGACCGCTCATGTTGAAGCCGCAGGAAGAGCGACGCCTTCAGGCCGGGCACCTGTGGATCTTCTCGAATGAGGTCAATGTGGCCGCCACGCCGCTGACCGGCTTCACGCCGGGCGAGCACGTGCAGGTGCGTTCGAGCCACGACCGCTTCCTGGGCTATGCCTATGTCAATCCGCGCACCTTGATCAGCGGACGTCTGCTGGGCCGCGATCCCGACTATCCGCCGGGCAAATCGCTGCTGGTGCACCGCTTCAAAGTAGCGCTCGCCATGCGCGAACGGCTATACGCGGCGCCATTCTACCGGCTCGCATTCGGCGAAGCGGACCTGCTGCCCGGGCTCGTCGTCGATCGTTATGGCAGCGTGCTGGTCGTGCAGATCGGCACGGCCGGCATGGAGGCGATGAAGGACGATATTCTAGAGGCCCTCGTCAAGGTCCTCGATCCAGAGGCCGTGCTGTGGAAAAACGACTCGTCCATCCGCGAGCTGGAAGGCCTCGATCGCTACGTGGAAACCGCGCTGGGGCAGGTTCCGGACATGGTTGAAGTGCCGGAGGGCGGCGTCGTGTTCCGCGTACCGCTCGCCGCCGGCCAGAAAACTGGCTGGTACTTTGACCAGGCCGCCAATCGCGCGCTGTTCGCGCGCCATGCCGCGGGCCAGCGCGTGCTGGATGTCTTCAGCTATGCGGGCAGTTTTGGCCTGCAGGCGGCGCGGGCGGGTGCTGCCGAAGTCACCTGCATCGATTCGTCTGCAGCGGCGCTCGAGACAGCGGCGGAAACGGCCGCGGCGAATGGCCTCGAGGCAGAATTGCTGAAAGGCGATGCCTTCGACATGCTCGAGGCGCTGCACGCGGATCGCCGCAAGTTTGATTTGGTCGTCGTCGATCCGCCCGCATTCATCAAACGGAAGAAAGATCATCCGAAGGGTCTCGCCGCCTATCGGCGGCTGAACCAGCTCGCGATGCAGATGCTGGATCGCGACGGGCTCCTGCTGTCCTGCTCCTGTTCATACCACCTCGGGCCCGGCGAGTTGACCGACTCCGTGCAACGCGCCGTGCGTCACCTGGGGCGCTTCGCCCAGCTGATCGGGGTCGGTGCGCAGGCGCCGGATCATCCCGTGCATCCGGCCATCGATGAGACCCGCTATCTACGGGCCTTCCTGTTCCGGGTGGTCGATTCATGCTGATCTACCCCGAGTTCGACCCGGTCGCGCTTGAGCTCGGACCCGTCAAGATCCACTGGTACGGGCTCATGTACGTTATCGGCTTCATCGCGGCCTGGTGGCTGGCGCGAAGGCGGAGCAAGGCGCCCGGTTCGACCTGGAAGCTGGTGGACGTGGACGACCTGATTTTCTTCGCCGCGCTCGGCGTCGTCGTCGGCGGTCGCCTGGGCTGGATATTCGTCTACGGCTTCGACCGGCTGCTGGCGGATCCGCTGGCGATCATCCGCGTCTGGGAAGGCGGCATGTCGTTCCACGGCGGGCTCGCGGGCGTCATGATCGCGGTCGCCTGGTTTGCGCACCGGCGCGGGCGGAGAGTCGCGGATGTGTTCGATTTCACCGCGCCGCTGCCCGCGGCAGGATTATTCGCAGGCCGCATCGGAAATTTCATCAATGGCGAGTTGTGGGGCAAGCCGACTGATGTTCCCTGGGGATTTCTCGTCGGCGGCGACGTCCGGCATGCGACGCAACTCTATGAGGCGGCGCTCGAGGGAATCCTGCTGTTCACGATCATCTGGTGGTTCACGTCAAAGCCGCGGGCGCGGCTCGCGCCCGCCGGACTGTTCCTCGTAATCTATGCCGCATTTCGCATCTTCATCGAGTTCCTACGGCTGCCAGATGCCAATATCGGCTATCTCGCATTCGGCTGGCTGACGATGGGCCAGCTGCTGTCGCTGCCGATGATGATCGCCGGCCTTACGATGCTCGCCTGGGCCTTGCGAAACAAGCAGCGCTCCGGTAATTACGCCTGAGATGCGCCCCTATCTCGACCTGATGCGTCACGTGCGCGCAAACGGTACTCGCAAGGCGGACCGCACCGGCACGGGCGTGCTCGCCGTATTCGGCCACCAGCTGCGATTCGACCTGGGTGCCGGATTTCCGCTGGTCACGACCAAGCGTGTGCACGTCAAATCCATGATCATCGAGCTGTTGTGGTTCCTGCGCGGCGAGACCAATGTGCGCTGGCTCAACGAGCAGGGGGTCACGATCTGGGACGAGTGGGCCGACTCGCAGGGTGAATTGGGACCGGTCTATGGCCGGCAGTGGCGTGCCTGGCCGACGGCGGATGGTCGCACGATCGACCAGATTGCCGGTGTCGTGGATCAGTTGCGCAACGACCCGGACTCGCGCCGCATCATCGTCAGCGCCTGGAATGTCGGTGAACTGCACAAGATGGCACTTGCGCCCTGCCACGCCATGTTCCAGTTCTTCGTCGCGGACCGGAAGCTGTCCTGCCAGGTGTATCAGCGCAGCGCCGACATCTTCCTCGGCCTGCCATTCAACATTGCCTCGTATGCGCTACTGACCCACATCCTCGCGCAGCAGGCCGATCTCGGCGTGGGCGAACTGATCTGGACCGGCGGCGACTGTCACCTGTACCTGAATCACCTGGAGCAGGCGGACCAGCAGCTTGCGCGCGAGCCGCACCCATTGCCGACGCTGGCGTTGAAGCGCCGGCCGGCCGATGTCGCGGCCTATGAGTTCGAGGACTTCCAGCTCATCGGCTACGAGTACGACCCGGCCATCCGCGCGCCCATCGCCGTCTGAGGCCGCGTGATCAATTCGCCGACCGCAATCGTCGCGATGGCCGACAACGGCGTGATCGGCCGCGACAATGGCCTGCCCTGGCGGCTCCCGGACGACCTTCGGCGTTTCAAATCGATCACCATCGGGCACACCGTGCTGATGGGCCGGCGCACGTTCGAAACGATCGGACGTCCCTTGCCTGAGCGTCGCAATCTCGTGCTGACACGCGACCGGAAGTGGAGCGCGCCCGGCTGCGAGGTCGTGCACACGCCGGAAGAAGCCATTGAACTCGTCGGTGATGCCGGGCGATTGTTCGTGATCGGCGGCGCTCAGGTCTATCTCGCCTGCTGGCCGTTGGTGAATCGCATCGAGCTCACCGAAGTGCACGCAGATCTTGAGGGCGACACGCGCCTGCGGGGTTTTCATCGCGATGAATGGATCGAGACATTCCGCGAGGAGCATGCCGCGGACGCGCGGCATGCGCAGGCCTTCAGCTTCGTGACCCTCGAGCGGCGGTGAGCGGGAATCCGAAAGGGCCGGCCGATAGGACACCCGATGCAAGAAAAAATGCGTGTTCCCCAGTCCTTGGCATTCGCCGTTTGCCTTGCGATGTTGGCGTTAAGTGCAGCGTGTGTGCTCAATCCATGGGCAGAATTTAGGCAGCAGGCCGAGGAGCAGTGCATCGGCCAGTCGTTTAGCCAGGAGTCAGCGAAGTGGGCGCCACCCTTGAGCGTGGAGACGACGACGCGAGGAACGAGAATCTATGCGTTTCGTTATTGGGCAACAATGCCTAAGCGAGACTGCATCGTGTTCTACGAAGTTGCGGAGGACACGATCGTCGCCGCATCGCACAAAGGTAAGGATTGCCTCATTACGAATTAGTATGACGGCGACAGTGACCTGTCTTATGCAGGCCAACTCCTGGGCCTTCCGACAACCCGATTGCGCTGCAAACCACCAGATCAGCGTTTGATTGGTGGGTCATTGTCCGTGCATTTTGCCCCATTGGATGGCTCTCAAGTATTTGCTTTAGATGGGATTTCTGGTAACATACTGTATATATAAACAGCCTGCCGGAGCCCGCCATGGAAGAGGCGATTTCGAGCGTTTCAACCCCGGTTCTGATCGACCAGATAACCGAGTTGGCCGGGCATCTCAGCGCTGCTAATGCCCGCTGGCTTTCACTGATTGCCGAGTTTGACCGCCGCGAGGCCTGGGCGGAATGGGGCGTGAAGTCCTGCGCCCATTGGCTCAACTGGAAATGCGGACTGGATCTGGGGGCGGCGCGCGAGAAGCTGCGTGTGGCACACGCGCTCGAAGCGTTGCCGCGCATCGCCGCGGCGATGGCGGCGGGGTCGCTCAGCTACTCCAAGGTGCGCGCGATGACGAGGGTCGCGGGTGCAGCGACCGAACAGTATTTTCTCAATGTTGCCCTGCACGGCACAGCGAATCACGTTGAGAAGCTGGTTCGGGCGTTTCGTCGGGCGAAGGAGTCGCAAGAGCTCTCACGCGAGGCTCGCCAGCAGGCGAACCGCTCGCTGTCCTGGTTCCATGACGAGGACGGCTCACTCGTGATCAAGGTGCGGTTGCCGGCCGAGGCGGGCGCCGTATTCCTGAAAGCGCTGGAGGCCGCCGAGGGCGCATTGCCACCGCCAGGCGTTTCCGCGGAAACGTCTCTGGAACCAGTCCAGTCCCGTACAGCCCGTCGCGCTGATGCCTTGGGCCTGATGGCGGAGGGTTTCCTGGCAAGCGATCAGCAGCCACTGTCAGGCGGTGACCGCCAGCAAATCGTGGTGCATGTGGATGCCCAGACCCTCAGACACGATCATGCAGGCCGCTGCGAGCTGGAAGACGGTCCCGGTATTGCTGCCGAGACCGCGAGGCGCCTGGCCTGCGATGCGAGCCTCGTGGTCCTGGTCGAGAACGAGCAGGGTGAGCCGCTGAACGTCGGCCGCAAGACCCGGACCATTCCGCCGGCACTGCGTCGCGCGCTCCGATCCCGCGATCAGGGCTGCCGGTTCCCTGGCTGCACGCATACCCGATTCGTGGATGGCCATCATGTCCAGCACTGGGCGAAGGGCGGAGAAACCAGGCTTTCCAATCTGGTCTCGCTCTGCCGCTTCCATCACCGCCTGCTGCACGAGGGGCGGGTCGTTGTGCAGGTGCTCGACGATGGCGCGTTTCGCTTTATCCGGCCGGATGGCCGATCCTTCGACAGCCCCGCTCCAAACGCTTCGCGGCAGCTCGACTGGATGCAATTGGTCGCGGCGCACCAGGCGAGGCAGATCAGGATCACGCCGAGTACGGCGATCACTCGCTGGCAAGGCGAACAGCTGGACTACGAGCTGGCGGTGGATGGGCTGCTGCAACGGGCCAGCCGCGTGGGAAACGTTTCCGCGGAAACGTCGCGAGGCGACTAGTACTTCTGCGCGCCGCGATCTTGCTTGTTCAGCGCGTGGCGGCGTTGAGGATTTCGCCAACTAGCTCGACCGCCCGCCAGCAATCCTCGTAGGAGTTGTAGAGCGGGGCGGGAGCGAGACGGATTACGTCCGGTTCGCGCCAGTCGCAGATCAGGCCGCGCGCCAGCATTGTGTCGAACAGCGCCCGGCCGTTGCCGCGCGTATCGCGCAGACGTATTGAAAGTTGCGCACCGCGTGCCGCCGGATCGCGCGGCGTCAGGATCTCGATCTGCTTGCCCAGTTGCTGGTCCAGCAGCCGCTCGAGCCAGGCGGTCAACTTGCGCGAGCGGGCGCAAAGCGCGGGAAATCCGGCGGCGGCGAACAGCTCGAGCGACGCCTTCAGCGGCACCATGCCGAGCAAGGGGGTATTGCTGACTTGCCAGCCCGCGGCGCCCGCATAGGGGCGGAATTCCGTGCCGAACTCGAAGCGATTCGCGAGATCGTTGCCCCACCAGCCCGCGAGCCGAGGAAGGTCCGCGTCGAAGTGCCGCTCATGCACGAAAGCGCCGGCCGTCGCACCCGGGCCGCCATTCAGGTACTTGTAGGAGCACCAGACCGCGAAGTCCGCGCCCCAGTCGTGCAGCGAGAGCGGCACATTGCCCATCGCATGCGCAAGATCGAAGCCCGCGTGTGCGCCGACGGCATGGGCGGCTTTCGTGAGCCCGCCGAGATCCAGCAACTGCCCGGTCAGGTACTGGATGCCGGGCATCAAGACGAGCGCGAGCCGCGGCCCGATCCGTTCTATTTCCGCGACCAGGTCCTCGTGGCGCAGCAATTGCTCGCCGGGGCGCGGCGCGATCTGGACCAGCGAAGTGGCCGGATCGAGGCCGTGCCACTGTATCTGCGAGACGACCGCATAACGGTCCGAGGGAAACGCCGCCTGTTCGATCAGGATCACGTGGCGCTCGCGCGTCGGCCGATAGAAGCTCGCCATCAGCAGATGCAGGTTCAGCGTCAGCGAATTCATCGCGACGACTTCGGGAATGCTCGCGCCGGCAAGTGTCGCGAGCGTCGGCGCAAGCCGCTCGTGCAGGTTCAGCCAGTCGGCACCGGCGTCGTGATATCCAAGCACCCCGAGGTGCTGCCATTCGGCCATGAACTTCGCGACCTCGCTGCCTGCTCGGAGAGGTTGCAGGCCCAGCGAATTGCCACACAAATAAAGTGCGGGGCCACCTTGCGGCGAAACCGGAAAGTGGAACTCGCCGCGCCAGCGCGCAAGTGGGTCTGCCGCATCGCGCGCGCGTGCCGCATCCAGCGTGAGGTCATTGCTCACTCGAAATGCACCGGGTACAGCAGGGGCCGGCTTGGTGCAGCGTCTGTCAGGAATGCCGGGATCTGCAGGTCGAGCAGGTACCAGCCGTCGTGAATCGTCGGTGCAATCCAGGCCAGTTCGGTAATGCTGGCGTGCGGCCGGCTGGCATCGTGCGCGTGTCGTCCACCGGCGGGCAGTCCGAAGAACAACCGATGCGCGGTGAGCCGCCCATGGTCGTCCGCGCGATCCGCCGATGGCAGGTCGAGCACCAGATGGTCGATACCGTGGTCTACCAGCCATGACGCCGCCTGCCGGGACAGGTAAGGGGCGGGGGCGCTTCCGCGATAGGCCTGGGTCAGCCGCGCGACATTGTTGGGCAGTGTGCGCAACACCAGGGCGCGTGGCGCCGGGCCCGGATGTGCGACGAATGCACTCTCGAGTGACTCCGCGGTCAACAGCAGGTCGGTGGGCGCGGGTGGCGGGTCGCTGTCTTCGCCGGTCGAACTGGCCGCCACCGGATGCAGGGAAACCAGCAGCGCGAGTACGATCCCGCCGCGCAGCCGCTCCGTAATTGCAACGCGATCGTCCGTGACATGACCGACGCATTCCGTGTGGGTGCCATTGCAATGGGGAACCAGCGTCAACTGTTCACAATTGCAGCTGCCGCCTTCACGTGTGTCGCCGACAAAGCCGGATTCGCGGTAAGGCCGCGACGTAGCCGCCGGGGCATCGTAGAACGAGGGCTGCGGGCCGTTGAAATCCAGCGGGATGGCGATCGAGAGGGGTTGGGCGAAATCGGCGTTCAGCCGGCGGCCCTCCACCTCGAAACGCATGATTGTCATCGTGCCATTATAGTCACCCCCGGGAACCCGGCCGGTGCACGCGGGTCTGATAGCTCGTGTTGGATGTGAGGAGCGTTGGGCATGTTGTGGCGCGTCGGATTCCTGGTTTTAGCTTTGCTTGCAGCAATGCCTGCGGCTGCCGACGAACCGGAATCAGACGAGGTGGCCGCAGCCTGGAAACGGCACGAGGTTGACCTGGTCTACATGGGTTTTACGACCCGGTATACCTGCGGGGGCCTCAAGAGCAAGGTCACGCTGCTGCTGAAGCACGTCGGCGTGCGGCCGGACGTCAAGATCATGGCACTTGGCTGCGAGTACGGTTATCAAATGGTCGCCGATTTCCCCCACCTGAAAATGGTCTTCTACGCGCCGGAGATCCCCGCGCCCGGGAGTCACGATGTCGGTGAGCCGGTACTCGGCCTCTGGAAGTCCGTATCGATCAAGCGAAACTTGCCGCGCGGACTTGAATGGGGCGACTGTGAACTGGTCGAACAGTTTCGCGATCGCGTCCTGTCCAAGCTGACGATGCGAAATGTCGCTGGCGACGTCAACTGCATCCCGCACCAGTTGATCGGTAACCGCATCGATCTCAGATTCGAGGTGCTCGCGGGTGTGCCTACGGCGGACGTCGTTCAGGCGCAGAGCCCCTGATCAGCCCATCGGGCGTCGGCTCCCGCGACAGGGCAGCATCAGCGGTTCTTCCTCGCGATCGAGCCGCAGCGCGCAAAGCGCGCCACCCCACACACAGCCCGCATCAAGGCAACGCAGTCCTGGTTCGGCGAGATAGCCCAGTGCCGACCAGTGGCCAAACAGGATTCGCTCGGCTTTCGTCGCGCGCGCGGGATGCCGGAACCAGGGCATCGCTCCCCGCGGAGCCTTGTCGGGCGATCCCTTGAGGCCGAGCAGCAAGCGGCCGTCGGCGTCCACATAACGCAGGCGGGTCAGGCAATTCACCGAAAATCGCAGTCGGTCGAATCCTTCGAGCGCAGGCGACCAGCGATCGGGATGGTCTCCGTACATTTCCCCCAGCAGGTCCGCGGGCCGCTCATGCAGCGCGGTCTCGATCTCGCGCGCACAGGCGGCGGCCTCGGGGAGCGACCACTGCGGTGGCAGCCCGGCATGGACCAGCGTCCAGCCGAGCTCCTGGTCGTGATGCATCAGCGGCCTTGACGCGAGCCAGGCGAGCAGTTCTCCCGCATCGGCAGCGTCGAGTACGGCCTGCAATTCCGGTTCGCGACAGCGCACGGTTTTCGGGGCCCAGGCCATGGCGAGCAGGTGCAGGTCGTGATTGCCGAGCACGACAGTCGCCGACGAACCGAGTGAACGGACGGTCCGCAGAACGGCGAGTGATGCGGGACCGCGATTGACAAGATCGCCAGTCAGCCACAGGCGGTCGTGCGCGGGATCGAATCGCAACTGCTCCAGCAGGGCCATGAACTCCGCGTGGCAGCCCTGCAGGTCTCCGATGGCGTACAGGGCCATCTGCTAGTGGATGGTCCCCGGTATTGCGAGCGTGAATGGCGGGATTGGCGCGTCAAAGCGCACACCGTCGTCGGCCAGCATCTGGTAGCTGCCCTGCATCGCGCCGACCGGCGTCTCCAGAACCGCGCCGCTCGTGTAGCGGAATCCCTGGCCCGGCTTCAGGTGCGGCTGTTCGCCCACCACACCCTCACCGCGGACTTCCTGGACCTTGCCATTCGCGTCGGTAATGACCCAGTGCCGGGTCAACAGGCGTGCCGGTACCTCGCCGCGGTTGCGGATCGTGATCGTGTAGGCGAATACGAAGCGCCGCTCATCGGGGTCCGACTGGTCCTCGAGATAGCGCGTATCGACATCCACCGTGATCATGTGTTGAGCCTCGTCGCCCATGCCATGCTTCCCTAGCGCAATCGTACCGCCAGCACATCGCAGGACGCGGCGTGCAGCACGGTGTCTTCGGTGAAATTCACGAGGATCGACGGCCCGTGGCGCTCGCGGCTGCCCAGCACGATCAGGTCCGCCTTCTGATCCTGGGCCGCGCGCACGATTTCCGCCTTGATGTTGCCTGCAGCGACCTCGCGCCTGGCCGATTCCACACCCAGGCGCTGCGCCAGCTCGGCAAGGCGATGCTTCGCGCGCTGGACCAGTTCCTCCTCGATCTGCACCGCCGGCAGCAGGGTCTCGCCCATGGGCTCCACCGGTACGTACTCGACGACATGCAGCAGCGACAGCTCGGCGTTGCACAGGGCGGCGATGTCGCGCGCCCTCGCGCCGATGCGCTCGCTGTGCTCGTCGAGCGCGACAACCAACAGGATCCTGGCGTAAATTTTCATGACACCGCCATTATAGGCTGTCGGCGCCGGTTGCCGTCTGGGCCGCGAGTTTCGCGAATTCCGCGGGTGACAGGGTCTCCGGACGCCGCTCGGGAGCGATTCCGGCGGCTTCGAATTCCGCAGGCCCGGCAAGACCCCGCAGGGAATTGCGCAAGGTCTTGCGCCGCATCGAGAATGCGGCCCCGACGAACCGGGCAAAGCGCGCGCGATCCGGCAGTGGAAATGGCGCATCCACATGTGGTGTCAGCCGGACTACCGCCGAATCGACGCCCGGTGGCGGATTGAAAGCACCGCGCCCGACCCGGAACAGCGATTCGACGCGGCACACTGCGGCCAGCATGACGGTCAGGCGGCCGTAGTCCTTGCCGCCCGGCTTCGCGGCCATGCGCTCGACGACTTCCTTCTGCAGCATGAAGTGCATGTCGGCGATCACCGCACGCGATTCGAGCAGATGGAACAGCAGCGGCGTCGAGATGTTGTAGGGCAGGTTGCCGCAGACGCGCATGGGCGGGCCGCCGCCGTGCAGCACGGCCATGTCGACTTCCAGCACATCGGCCTCGTGCACGATCAATTCACCGGCGCCGGCACAGTGCTGCCGCAGTGCCGGGATCACGTTGCGGTCGATCTCGATGACTTCGAGCCGGTGGCAACGATCGAGCAGCGGTCGCGTCAGCGCCCCGCGGCCGGGTCCGATCTCGACTATGCGCTCCCCGGGCCGCGGGTCGATCGCGGCGACGATGCGCGCGATGACACCCGGGTCGTGCAGGAAGTGCTGGCCGAATCGCTTGCGGGCACGAATCATCCGAGCGTCTGCGCGAGTTCGATCGCCGCGAACAGGCTGCCGGGATCGGCGCGCCCGGTCGCAGCCAGATCGAGCGCCGTGCCGTGGTCCACCGACGTGCGCAGGAACGGCAGGCCCAGCGTGACATTGACCGCCTGGCCGAAGCTCGCGTGCTTGATCACCGGAAGTCCCTGATCGTGATACATCGCGAGCACGGCATCGGCCTGTGCGAGCGAGCCGCGGGTAAATGCTGTATCAGCAGCTACCGGGCCGCGCACCGTCAAGCCGCGCATGCGCGCAGCGGCAACAGCGGGTCCGATGACCTCGATTTCCTCGCGTCCCAGGTGGCCACCCTCACCGGCATGCGGATTCAGGCCGCAGACGAGAATCCGCGGCGTGGGCAGCCGGAACGCGGTCCTGAGGCCGTGATCGAGCACGTCGAGCGTGGCATCGAGTACATCTCGCCGGATGTGCCGGGGCACCTCGGCGAGCGGCAGATGCGTGGTCGCGAGCGCGACACGCAGCTTGCCCGCAACGAGCAGCATCACCGGCAATGGTACGCCGCTCCTGGCCGCGAGATATTCGGTGTGACCCGTGAATGCGAGGCCGGCGTCGTTGATGACGGATTTTTGCACCGGCGCCGTCACCATCGCCGTGAATCGGCCGGCGATGCAGCCGTCGGTCGCGGCGTCGAGTATCTCGAGTACGTAGCGCGCATTGGCGACATCCAGCCTGCCCGCTTCGACCTGCGTCGCGAGCCTGACGGAAATCACCGGCAGTGTTCCAGCGCGATGCGGCACGGGTGCTGCGCCCGGTCGCCACTCCGTGGGTTCGAGTTCGAGCTGGAGCAGGCGTGCGCGCGCCGCGAGCAGCCCCGGGTCACCCGCAAATACGAGTTCGCAAGGCCAGTCGCGCAGCGCGGCGGCGAGCGCCAGATCCGGGCCGATGCCCGCCGGCTCGCCGGTCGTCAGGATCAGGCGCAAATGCCGGTTCAGGGGTTGCGGATCTCGACGTAGGCCTCGTCGCGGAGTCGTCGCAGCCACAGCTCGGTCTCCTCGTCGACCTTGCTCTCGCGAAGCGCAGTCAGGACGCGTTGTCGGCGCACCTCGTCGCTCTGGTCGTAGGTGCGCTTGCCCAGCAACTGGATGATGTGCCAGCCGAACTGGGTCCGGAACGGCTCGCTGATCTGGTCCGGCTCGAGCGCTGCGAGCGCGGTCTCGAAGTCCGGGTCGAATGTACCTGGCGAACTCCAGCCAAGGTCGCCCCCACGGCTCGCTGAACCCGGATCTTCCGATGTTACGCTCGCCAGTGCGCCGAAGTCTTCGCCTGCCAAAATGCGATCGCGGAGTGCGGTAAGCCGCTGACGAGTGGTGGCATCGTCCTGGACCTCATTGGGGCGCAGCAGGATGTGCCGGGCATGGATCTGCTCGACCAGCATCGGCCCGCTGCTGCCGCCGCGGGTCCCGTCGAGGCGCACGATGTGGAAGCCCGTCGGCGTGTGCACCGGGCTCGCGACCTCACCTGGCTTCATGCCGGCGACCAGGTCGGCGATGAATTGCGGCAGCTGATTGAGGCGCCGCCAGCCGAGCTTGCCGCGCTCGAGCGCAGACTGGGCCCGCGAATAGGTCAGCGCGAGCTGCCCGAAGTCCTCACCTGAGTTCGCGCGGGCATGAATCTCCGCGGCGAGTTTCTCGACGTTTGCCATTTGCTCGGCGGTCGCGGATTCCGGCAGCGACAACAGGATGTGGGAGACGTCGAATTCGGCGTTCTCGTCGACCTGTTGCGACTGGCGTTGCAGGGCCTGATCGAGCTCGCGCGGCGACACGTAAATGTGCGGGAAGACATCGCGCTGGCGCAGCATCGAGATCAAGATTTCGCGGCGCATTTCGTCGCGATACGCCGCGTAGTCCACGCCCTGGGACGCGAGTGCGGTCGGCATCTGTTCGAATGGCAGGCCATTGCGCTTTGCGACGTCGCGCAGTGCCTCATTCAGTATCTCGTCCGATACCTGCACACCCAGGCGCTGGGCGCGCTGCAGCTGGATTTCCTGCAGCACCAACCGCTCGAGTACCTGCTGCCGGACCACGTCGGCCTGTGGTAACTGGGCCTTCTGGTCGCGCAGGCGGTCCAGGATCTGCCCGATCTGGGTGTCGAGCTGGCTCTGCAGCACGATGCCGTTATTGACGATCGCCACGACGCGATCGAGCGGCACGCCGCTCGTGGACAGCTCGCGCGTCTGCGCATGGGCAGCCCCCGACAGCGTCAGGGCGGCAAGCAGGCTGATCAAAACTCGGCTCATGGTGTGCCCGGGTCAGGGTAGGGAGTCGGCAGGGTCGGGGGAGTATCCACGAATGCCCTGCCGCAGGAAAGTATCGTCGCTGGTTCCGACCGACGAAAGGCCCTTGAGTTCCAGTTGCAGCATCACCGAGGTATCGCTTTCACCGGTGCGGTTGGACACGTAGCGCCGCCCGATCAGCCGGACCCGCCAGCAGCAGCTGCCGTATTCGAAGCCGGCAAAACGGTCGATCGACGTCCGGTCGCGCAGCGAATAGACCTGGCGCGCGAAGACCTGCCAGTTGGTTGACAGTCGCCAGGCGGCCGACGCGTCCCACTGCTCCAGCAGGCCCTCGCGATAGCGATAGCCGACATTGACGATTGTGTCGTGCCGCGGTCGGTACTGGACGCTTGCCTGTGCCAGCAGCGTGTTCGAAGCGTCGTAATCCCATTCCGTCGCGAATCTCGCGCTCCAGTGCCGGTACGCAGTCATCTCGATCTCACCCACCATGTTCGAGGCATCGCGTGTTTCCACCGGCTCGCCGGGCAGCACGACCCGCGGGCTGTCGAAGAAAAAGCGCTGGCCGATCGTCGCTGACAGGTATTGCTGTCCGCTGTCGGCGTGAATGAGCCGTGTCGTCAGCCCCATGGCGAGTTCGTTGGCATCGCCCAGCCGGTCCGCGCCGACGTAGCGATTGGTGCGGAACAGTTGCACGAGATTGAGATCGGGCAGTGCCGTATCGAATATCGGCAGGTCCGACTGGTCGCGAAACGGGATCCAGGTGTAGCGCAACCGCGGCTCCAGCGTTTGCAGCAGCCGGCGCCGGGAACTTGCTTCGCGCTCGAATGCGAGCCCGGCATCCAGCGACAGGATCGGCGCCTGCCGGTCGGGGGTATCGTCTGCGCCCGGTGCGAGATCGGACAGGCGATAGGACGTCACTCGATAGGCGGCACTCGGTTCCAGGTGATAGCCCGGCCCATGCAGCAGCCATGCAACACGCGGCGTCAGGTCCACGCGCAGACCGGTCGTGCCTGCATCGCGCTCGAACCAGGCCGCTTCGGCGTCGAGACTCGTGGTCAGACCGCCGTCGAACAATGGCCATGCCCCGGTGAATGTGAGTTGCGGCAACCGCGAATACGGACGCGCGAGCGGATCCACCGACAGGTCGATGGTCTGGAAATCCTGCACGCGGCCATCGAAGCGCCAGCCGTGCCCGAGCCAGGCGAGGCTCAGGTAGCGGTCCAGGAACGTCACGCTCGTGCCGTCGGGCCCGAGTCCGAAATCCTCAAAATACTGGCTGTCGCTCGCGTGCTCGATGCTCGCAGAGAGGCGTAGATGATCTGTGAAGTCGGTCTGGTGCCACAACGAACTGAAACTGCGGTCACGTCCGTCCACGTCATCGCCTGGCAGGAACCACGTGCCGAGATTGCCGTGACTGCGCTCTGTCAGGTAGCGGAACTGCCCTTCGAGGGCCAGCCCGCGGCGCGCCAACAGCCTTGGTGTCAGCGTGAGGTCGTGATTCGGCGCGAGGTTGAAGTAATAAGGCGCGCCGAATTCGAAGCCGCTCTTGCTCGAAGAGCCGAATGACGGGAACAGGAATCCGGACTTGCGCGCATCGCCGACCGGAAAGGAAATCACGGGCGCATAGAGGATCGGCACTCCCTTCAGTTCGACGCGCACGTTGCGGCCCTTGCCCTGCTGCTTTCGCTGGTCGATATCGATCGAGGAGGCGCGCAGGAGCCAGTCGTCATTTCCGGCCGGGCAGGTCGTGAAGCTGACATCGCGCATTTTCAGCTCGCCGGCAGGCGTCATGCCGAGTTCCGCAGCAGTGCCGCGCGCCGGTCGCGCCGGCAACTCGAACTCCGTGCCGGCGAACTGGCCGCCGCCATCTGCGCCCCAGAAACCGCGGCTGCCTTTCAGGCGCAGGTCCGGGGCGCGATACTCTACGTCGCCTTCGACCGCGAAGCGGCGACCTACGGCGTCATAAGAGGCCGACCGGGCACTCAGCCGGCGATCGCCCTGACGCATGACGACGCCGTCACCAAGCGTGGCATTGCCCTCACGCGTGACCTCGGCACTGCCACTCGTCACTTCGATCGGGAGTTCGTCCGGGTTGACAATGTTGTTCCCATCGCGATTCTCCGCCGATGCGGGTGCGGGGTCGCCGGACTCGGGCCATGCGCAGTCTTCGGCCGCAGCCTGCGGCAGGGCTGCAGCGGCTGCGAGCAATGCGATAAGGAAGCGAAGATACACGCGGGTGGGGGACTGCCGTGAATTCAGTGTGGCCGCCAAGTCTATAATGCGGGCCCCCCGGCCGTCGCCTGCGCATGACAACCACCTCGATTGCCGATCAGCGACTGCAGTGCCTCGAGCGCTGGCTGGCGAGCCTGCCGGGCCAGCCTGTGCTGCGCGTGACGCCAGCCTCGGTCGATGCGAGTTTCCGCCGCTATTTCCGTGTCCACCGCGACGGTGGCACCCAGATCGCGATGGACGCGCCGCCGCAGCGCGAAAGCATCGAGTCCTGGTTGCGGGTCGCGCGCCTGCTGGCCGGAACGGGCGTCAATGTTCCCGGCATCCTGGCTGTCGACGCAGACCAGGGATTCGTACTGATCAGCGATCTCGGCAGTCTGCAATATCTCGAGGCGTTGACGAAGGGCGCGGATCCGGAGCCACTCTATGCCGATGCAATCGACGCGCTGCTCCGCCTGCAGGCGCGGGGCACGGCGGCTGCCCACGATCTTCCACGCTATGACCACGGCCTGCTGCGCCGGGAGATGGAGCTGTTCCCGGAGTGGTTCATCGGCCGTCATCTCGGCCTGGAACCCGGCGCCGATGACCGGCGCGCGATCGACTGCGCATTCGAGTGGCTCTGCGACGAGGCGCTCGCGCAACCCATCGTACTGGTGCATCGCGACTACCATTCGCGCAATCTCATGGTCTGCCCGGGCGGCAATCCCGGCATTCTCGATTTTCAGGACGCGGTGCGCGGGCCGATCACCTATGACCTCGTGTCGCTCCTGAAGGATTGCTACATCGTCTGGCCACGTGCGCGACTGCTCTCCTGGCTCGACCATTATCGCGAGGGCGCGGCGCGACTTGGCCTCGACGCCGGCAGGGACCGCGAAGAATTCCTGCGCTGGTTCGATCGCATGGGATTGCAGCGTCATATCAAGGTGCTCGGCATCTTCGCGCGGCTGTGGTATCGCGATGGCAAGCCGGGCTTCCTTGCCGACCTGCCGCGTGTGCTCGACTACACGCTTGCGGTGACCGGTGCTGCGCCGGCGCTGGCCCCGTTCGATGATTTCCTGCGCCGACGCGTCGTTCCTGCTTTCGCCAACGCCGCGCCGCGCTCGGGCATGCCGCCATGAAAGCCATGATCCTGGCCGCAGGCCGCGGTGAGCGCATGCGGCCGCTCAGCGATCACATGCCGAAGCCCCTGCTCGACGTGGGTGGCCACCGGCTCGTCGAATATCACCTGGCCGCACTCCTGAAGGCCGATATCCGCGAAATCGTCATCAATCTGTCCTGGCTCGGCGATCGGATCCGCGAGGCCCTTGGCGACGGGGCCCGCTATGGCCTCTCGATTACCTACAGTCCCGAGGGTCCGGTGCCACTCGGCACCGGTGGCGGGCTGCATCGGGCATTACCGCTGCTCGGCGCCGATCCATTCCTGCTCGTGAATGGCGACGTCTGGATCGACCTCCCATTCGAGGACCTGCGACGGCCCGCCGGTTCACTCGCCCACCTGGTGCTGGTCGCAAACCCGCCGCATCACCCGCGCGGCGATTTCGGGCTCGAGGTCGGCGGGCGCGTCTTGCCTGAGCCGACGCCGCTGACTTATGCGGGTCTCGCAGTCCTCGATCCGCAATTGTTCGACGCTTGCGAGGCCGGCACGTTTCCGCTCAAGCCTCTGCTCGATCGCGCGCTTGCTGCGGGCCGGCTGAGCGGCCAGCGGCATATCGGGACCTGGAGCGATGTGGGCACACCCGAGCGGCTTGCCGCGCTTGATGCAGAACTGCGCCTGGGCCGGGCTCGCCATTCGGTGCTCGAGTCCCCGGTCGGATAGAATGGCGGGCAGGCCGTCGCCGGATCATGTCAAGTGTCTGATTTTAAAGGAATTCCAGTCCAGCTTGAGCGCAAGCCCGTGCGTAGCGGCGAGAAGTACCGCACGGCGCAAGGCTTTACTGCGATCCGGGACGGCATCAGGCAGGCGGCGAGGTCCGAACCCCTGATGCCGGGTCCCAAGCCACGCTGGCTGCGCGCCCCGATGCCTGCCGGCAAGAAATTCGACACCGTGCGTGGGATCGTGCACGAGCATCGCCTGAGCACCGTCTGTGAAGAGGCGCATTGCCCGAATATCGGTGAGTGCTGGAACGCCGGCACCGCGACCCTGATGCTGATGGGTTCGGTCTGCACGCGGGCCTGCCGCTTCTGCGCGGTGGACACGGGCAATCCGCAGGGCTGGCTCGATCCGGAAGAACCCGCCAATGCCGCCCGCACGGTCGCGCTGATGGGCCTGGGCTATGTGGTGCTGACGTCGGTCAATCGCGACGACCTGCCCGATGGCGGCGCCGGCCATTTCGCTGCCTGCGTGCGCGCCATCAAGGTGGAGAGCCCGCGCACGGCGGTCGAGGCGCTGACGCCAGACTTCCAGGGCGTGGCTGCCGAGGTCGAGACCGTGGTTGATTCCGGCATCGAAGTCTTTGCGCAGAATGTCGAGACGGTCGAGCGGCTCACCCATCCGGTGCGCGATCCGCGGGCCGGCTACCGGCAGACGCTCCGGGTGCTCGAACATGCAAAGCGCTACCGCCCATCGGTTCTGACCAAGTCGAGCCTGATGCTCGGCCTTGGCGAGACCGCGGACGAGTTGATCAGGACAATGGACGATCTGCGCGCGATCGGTTGCGATCTTCTGACGCTGGGCCAGTACCTGCGCCCGACCGCGAATCACCTGCCGGTCGTGCGTTTCGTCACGCCCGGGGAATTCGAGCGCTTTCGCGAGGCCGCGATTTCGCGCGGATTTCTCGAGTGTGTTTCCGGTCCCATGGTGCGCTCGAGTTATCGCGCCGAACGCGCGCTCGAGGGAAGCAACTGCGGGCTCGCGGCAGGCAGCGCGCGTTAGCGGCGCCCGCCTATTCCATGCACCCGTATCCGCATCGTTACCAGGTTCGCGTGAGCGCCGCTGCTGATGGCGAGGTGCGCCTGGTAAGCGATGGCCTCCCGGAGTTGCCATCCATGCCGCCGCCCGAATTCGACGGGCCGGGTGGTTACTGGTCGCCGGAGACGCTGCTGGTCGCCGCGGTCGCCGACTGTTTCACGCTGAGTTTCCGGTCCATCGCGAAAGCCTCGCGCCTGGAATGGCGCGAACTGACGGCCGAGGTCCACGGCCTGCTCGAACGCAGCGACGGTGTCGCCCGCTTCACGCGCATCGACACGCACGCGCGTCTCGTGGTGCCCGCCGGTACCGACCCTGCGCGCGCCAGGATGCTGATGGAAAAGGCCGAGAAGATCTGCCTGATCTCGAATTCGCTGTCGGCCACGCGCCACCTGGAATGCGAGGTCATCGGGGGGCCATGACGGCAATCCTTCGCTGGCTGGGCCGTGTCGATTACGCGCCCACCTGGCGTGCAATGCAGTCATTCACAGATGAGCGCGACGCGACCACGCCGGACGAGGTCTGGTTCCTCGAGCACGCCCCGGTATTCACGCAGGGCCTCAATGGGAAGCGCGAACACCTGCTCGCGCCCGGCGATATCCCCGTGGTCGACATCGATCGAGGCGGTCAGGTTACTTATCACGGTCCGGGACAACTCGTGGTCTATCCGCTGATCGACCTGCGCCGCCGTGGCATCGGTGTGCGCGAGCTCGTCGTCGCGCTGGAGTCGGCTGTGATCGCGCTCGCGGCGGCGTATGGCATTTCAGCAAGCGGCCGGCGCGACGCTCCCGGCGTCTACGTGGAAGGACGCAAGCTGGCGAGCCTCGGCCTGCGGATCCGGCGCGGTTGCAGCTATCACGGCCTGGCGCTCAATGTCGACATGGACCTCGAGCCCTTTGGCCGCATCAATCCCTGCGGGATGGCAGGACTCGAGATGACCCAGTTAGCAAAGCTGGGTGTCGGTGGCGACGTGCACGATATCGCGTTGGATCTCGCGCCGAAGCTGCGCGATTCGCTCGGCATGGAATGGGATGAACGATGGTCAGGTCAGAGCGAGACCAGCACGACTCCGCTATCGGTCAATTCCTGGTAGATGCGATTGAGCTGCGCGCGGTTCTCCGCGCGGATCGTGTAGGTCAGCGCCAGGAATCTTCCCTTTCGGCTAAGCCGCTCGGTGATGCTTTCGGCTGCGAGCGGGCCTGCATGGCGCTCGACAATCGCGAGTGTCAGCGAACGGAATGACTCCGAGTCGCGGCCCATCACCTTGATCGGGAATTCGCAGGGGAACTGAAACAGTTCGTCCGCGTCCGTCATGCAGGCAGCGCGGTCGAAAACTCGGTCTTTGTCGCCAGAAAGCCGGCGTACAACCGCCGGAACAGCGGTCCGGGGCTGCCGCCGCCGATTGCCGCGCCGTCCAGCGTCGTGATCGCCCGGATGCCGCCGCCTGCGGAAGCGATGATGATTTCCTCCGCGCCGCGCAATTCCGATTCCGCCACCGGCCGGCGCTCGGAGGCAATGCCCTCGCGGGCCGCCAGGTCGAACAGCACGCCGCGCGTCGTGCCGGGCAGGATCGCGTAGGTCTGCGGCGGCGTCAGCAGCCGGCCCGACCGCACGACATGCACGCTGCTGGTGCTGCCTTCGGTCAGCCAGCCGTCGCGCAGCAGGATCGCCTCGCTGGTTTCCGCGTCGGCCGCCTGCCAGCGCAGCAGCACATTGGCGAGCAAGGACGTCGCCTTGATGTCGCAACGCGCCCAGCGCGAATCGGCCGCGGTCATCGCGGCGGCGCCATGCTCTATGAGGCTTGGTGGTATCGCAGGCAGCGGCGAGACGAATGCGAGCACGGTCGGGCGCGCGCCAGGCCGCGGCACGTGATTGCGCTCCGGCTCGACACCGCGCGTCACCTGCAGATACAAGAGGAGATCGCCGCCGCCATTGCCATGCACCAATGCGCCGAGCACAGCGAGCCATCCGGCGCGATCCAAGACCTGCGGCATGCGGATTTCATTCAGGCTGCGATTCAGCCGCTCGAGATGCGCGTCCAGGCGATAAGCGCGGCCACCGTAGACCGGTAGCACTTCGTATATGGCATCGCCGAACAGGAATCCACGGTCCAGCGGCGAGATTCGCGCCTCGGCGAGCGGCAGCAGGCGGCCATCGAGCCAGATGAGCGGCAGCGGCATGGTCAGTTGAACCAGGAGACGATCGTGTCCCAGAGCCGGCGGAAGAATCCGCCCAGTGGCACGTCGGCGACCGGATGCAATGCCGCCTCGGCGACAGGCTTGCCATCGAGCAGGGCGCGCACGACCCCCACGCGATCCGCGGCCGAAAGCGGCGCGAACACCTTGGGTGCCAGTTCCAGCTTCAGCTCGATTCGTTCGCCCTGGCCGCGCGGCAGCGTGACGAACAGATCCTCCGCGATGCCGACCGCGGCGCGTCCGCCGCTTGCCTTGTAGACACGCAGGCTCGCCATCTCCTGGCCTGCCGCCTGCAGTTTGCGGGTCTCGAAGAAACTGAAGCCGTAATTCAGGAGTACGAGGCTCGCATCCTCACGCGTTTTCATGCTGTCGGTGCCCACGACCACCGCGACGAGGCGCATGCCTTCACGCTTGGCTGACGAAATGAGGCAGTAGCCCGCGGTGTCGGTCATGCCGGTCTTGACGCCATCGACGCTGGGGTCGCGTCCCAGCAGGCCATTGCGGTTTGCCTGCGTGATGCCGTTCCAGGTGAATTCGCGTTGCGAGTACCAGCGGTAATAGTCCGGAAACTCGCGGATGACGGCGCGCGCGAGCTTCGCCATGTCCGTGACAGTGACGTGGTGATTCGGGCCCGGCAGCCCGGTCGCGTTCTCGAAATGCGATCCGGTCATGCCGAGCCGCTCGGCGTACTGGTTCATCAGCGCGGCGAATGTCTGCTCGGTGCCCGCGACGGCCTCGGCGAGGGCGATGCTCGCATCATTGCCGCTCTGCACGATCATGCCCTGCAACAGCACTTCGACCGGCACCTTGGTGCCGAGATCGAGGAAGGTGCGAGACCCTTCCGCCCGCCAGGCGTGTTCGCTGATCTGCACCAGCGTGTCGAGCTTCAGCTTGCCGCTGCGCAGGGCCTGGAATACGGCGTAGGCCGTCATCAGCTTGGTCAGGCTGGCGGGCTCCACCGACTGGTCCGCGCCGTGCCCGGTGATGATCTGGCCGCTCACCTGGTCCATCAGTGCCCAAGCGGTTGCCGCAATTGTGGGAGGGGGTGGAACCGGGGGCGCGTCAGCGCAGGCAAGGGCGGGCAGCAGCAACAGCAAGGCGGCGAAGGGAAATTTCAAGATCGACCTCGATTCAGGAACAACAATTGCCGCGGGGCGCCGCGGCGGGCCGCCAATTCTAGCGATGGCGGGCTCCCGCGTCAGTTCAATCGAGCGCCAGGCGCGCGGACTCGACGCCCGCCTGCCGCAACCGCTCGATCAGCGCGTCGAATTCACTGACGCCTGCCACCGGTCCCACGCGCACGCGAAAAAGGCGCCTGCCGTCGACCCGGGTCTCGCTGATCGCCACTTCGCCGACATGGGCGTCGCGCAGCCGCTCGGCCAGGTGCCGCGCATTCCCCTCATCGGCAAATGCACCGGCCTGCGCGAAGAATCGTGGCGCCGTGGCCGGTAGAGCGATCGGCGCGGCCTCTGCCACGGGGTTTCCGCCCGCGAGGCTGCGCACCTCGACCATTGCCGTGCCCGCGCGGATCATGTCGAGCTGTTCGGCCGCTGCGTGCGACAGGTCGATGATCCGGTTGTTGCTGAATGGCCCGCGGTCATTCAGCCGCACGACGACGCTCTTGCCATTCTGCAGATTGGTCACCTGCACCCAGGTGGGCAATGGCAGTGTCGGGTGCGCGCCGGTCATCGCGTTCATGTCGTAGGTTTCCCCGGTCGCAGTGCGGCCCCCATGAAATGTCGGTCCGTACCAGGAGGCCACGCCACGCTCGACATGACCCGCGGCACTCGCGAGTACGACGTAGCGCTTGCCGGCCACCTCGTAGAAAGGTGGATTGCCGAGCCGCGCGCGTGGTTCGTCGCGCGGTACGCCCTCGCCGGCGGTGCCGGGAGCGGGAACCGCCGGCTCCGGGCGCTGTGGTTGCTGGGCGCAGCCAGCCGCGAGCAGGACGAGTACCGGCAATGCCAGCCGATGCTTCATGGTGCGGGAGGCAACAGCGCCTCGATGCGGCTGCCAAGGTCGTGAACGGCGAGCGCATACATCACGCTTCGGTTGTAGCGCGTGATGACACCGCAATTGTGAAAGCCGGCGCGCAGCTCGGGCCCCTGGTCGCCGGCAACGCTGATGAAGAATGCCGGCGCCTTGCCGCCCAGGCTGGTGTCGAAGCTGAGCCCCCGATCGCGCAAGGCCTTGACGGTCGTGTCGGGCGCCAGGCTGCCGGCGACGAGGCCATCCGTGCGCGGAAACCACAAGCTGGCCGCTGCCGCCACCGGTTCGCCAGCGTGCCAGCCGTGCTTCGCCAGATAGTTTGCGACGCTTGCGATGACGTCATCCCAGCTGCCCCAAAGGTCGCGGCGCGAATCGCCGTCGCCGTCCACGGCGAAGGCGCGATAGCTGCGCGGCATGAATTGCGGAGACCCCATCGCACCCGCGTACGAGCCGAGTGCCGTGCCGACATCGACCTGGTCCTCTCGCGCCAGCAGCAGGAACTGCTCGAGTTCATCGCGGAAATACTTGCCGCGCGGCGGGTAGTCGAATGCGAGTGTCGCCAATGCATCGATGACGCGGAAACGTCCGGTGATCCGTCCGAATAATGTCTCGACGCCCAGGATCCCGACGATCGCATGCTGCGCGACACCGGTGCTGCGCTCGACTTCGGCGAGCCGTGCGCGATGTGCCGTCCAGAACTCGACACCGGCAGCGATGCGCTCTTCGGTCAGGAAGTGGTCGCGGTATGCGTGCCAGGGCATGACCTGTTCAGCGGGCCGGCTCATCAGCTCGATGATCTTCGGCTGGCTCTCGGCCTCGCCGATGACGCCGGCCAGCCAGGCTTCTTCGAAGCCATGCTTGCGCAGCATTTCCTGCATGAATTGCCGTACCTCCTTGCGACTGGCGTCGAGCGCCGCAGCCGGAAAGGCCGACGCTACCAGCGCAAGCGCGCAGGACAGCGAGAGCAGCATCCTTGTCGCTATCTTCATGAACCCAGGAGTTTGCGGCCGGAATACAGCGACATCAGCATACCGAAGCCCGCCATCAGGGTCACGAGCGACGTACCGCCGTAACTGACGAGCGGCAGCGGCACGCCGACCACGGGCAGGAGCCCGGTGACCATGCCGGCATTGACGAACACGTAGACGAAGAAAGTCAGCGCGATGCTGCCGGATAGCAGGCGCGTGAATGCATCACGGCACTGCGCGGCCATGTACAGGCTGCGGCCGACGATGAACAGATAGCCGGCCAGCAATGCAAGTAACCCCAGCAGGCCGAGTTCCTCGCCGATGACGGCGAATATGAAATCCGTCGAGCGCTCGGGCAGGAATTCGAGCTGCGCCTGACTGCCATTGGTCCAGCCCTTGCCGAACACGCCGCCGGAACCGATTGCGATCTGCGACTGGATGATGTGATAGCCGGCGCCCAGCGCGTCACTTTGCGGATCGAGCAGCGTCAGCACGCGCTGTCGCTGGTAATCGTGCAACAGACTCCAGACCAGCGGTACCGCGGCGCCCGCGGCCACGACGCCGCCCAGCAGATAGGTCCAGGGCAGGCCGCCCAGCACGAGCACGAGCAGGCCCGCTGCGGCGACCAGGAGCGCCGTGCCGAGATCGGGCTGCCCGGCGATCAGCAGCACCGGGATCAGGATCATCGCGAGCACTGCGGCCACATTCGGGAGCGACGGCGGCAGCGGTCGCTGGTGCAGGTACCACGCACACATCATCGGCACGGCGAGCTTCATGATCTCGGAGGGCTGGAAACGGATGATCCCGATATCCAGCCAGCGCTGAGCGCCCTTGCCGACGTCACCGGCGACCGCGACCAGCAAGAGCAATACCAGCCCCAGTACGAAAGCGATGGGCGCCACCATGCGTATGAAATGGTCCGGAACCTGCGCGATCGCGATCATGACTGCGACGCCGATGCCGAAGCGCGCGACCTGGCTGAACCACAGCACGGTATTGTCCCCGGCCGCGCTGTAGAGCACGAACAACCCGAAGAAGCCGACCGCGGCGAGACCCGACAGCAGCATGCCATCCAGGTGCAGCGCCCGCATCAGGCGGGCAGTCGCCGTCACCGTGCGCCGGGTCCGCGATGCTGCGAGTTCCTCGTACATCAGCCTGCGCCGCGCGCCAGGTAGGCGTCGAAAACCGAACGCGCGATCGGCGCCGCCGCGGAACTGCCGTGGCCGCCATTTTCGACCAGCACTGCGATGACGAGTTTCGGCGCCTCGGCCGGCGCAAAGGCGACGAACAGCGCGTGATCGCGCAGCCGCTCGGCGACCTTCTTTTCGTCGTATTTCTCGGTCTGGCCGACCGTAAACACCTGCGCGGTGCCGGTCTTGCCGGCAATCGAGTAGGCCGCGCCGCGCGATGCGCGCACTGCCGTGCCGTGCGGTCCGCTGGTCACGGCGACCATCGCGTCGACGATGACTTCCCAGTTCGCCTGGTCCTTGAGCTCGATGGGTGGCAGCAGCTGCGGTGCGCGCTCCTCGACGGCACCGGTGACCGGGTCCACGAGCGCGCGCACGAGGCGCGGACGATAGTGCCTGCCGCGCATGGCGAGCAGTGCGGTCGCCGTCGCAAGCTGCAGCGGCGTCGCGGCCCAGTAGCCCTGGCCGATACCGAGGATCACGGTCTCGCCAGGAAACCAGACTTGCTGTTCGTGCCCGCTGAACGCGGCCTTCTTCCACTCCGGCGACGGCATGATGCCGCCGCGTTCGCCGCCGATGTCGATGCCGGTCGGCGCACCGAATCCGATCCTGGTCATGATGTCGTGAATGCGATCGATGCCCAGCGTGTTCGCGAGGCGGTAAAAATAGACGTCGCAGGACTGCATGACCGCGTTGCGCATGTCGACCGTGCCATGGCCTTCGCGCTTCCAGTCGCGAAAGCGGTGCCGCGAATGCGGCAGCGAGAAATGTCCCGGGCAGAAGACCTTGTCTTCCGGGCGTATGACCTGGTACTCGAGGCCGGCAAGCGCCATGATCGGCTTGATCGTCGATCCGGGTGGATAGGTGCCGCGCAGCACGCGGTTAAATAGCGGCTGGTCCGGATCCTCCGTCAACGCCAGGTAATCCCGGCGCGAAATACCGCGCGCGAAGCCGTTGGGATCGAAGCTTGGCAGGCTTGCGAGCACCAGCACGTCGCCATTCGACGGGTCGATTGCGACCACCGCACCGCGGCGGCCGGCCATTGCTTCCTCGGCAACCCGCTGCAGTTCGATGTCGAGCGTCAGTCTCAGGTCGCGGCCTGCCTGCGGCTGGCGGCTGCGCAACTGGCCGGTCTTGGCGTCCGTCAGTTCGACGCTGCGTCCCTCGGCGTTGACGAGCACCTCGCGGTGGCCGCCGCTGCCCAGGAGGTCATCTTCGTACGCGCGCTCGATGCCAGTCTTGCCGACGACACCGATGCCGAAGTAGTGCGCCTTGTCGAGTCGCGTCACATCGTCCTCGCTGATCGTGCCGACATAGCCGAGTGCATGCGCACCGATCGCGCCGTATGGGTAATGACGCGCCATGCGGGTCTCAAGCGATACGCCCTGCAGTTCGTGACGATGCACTGCAAAGCGCGCGATAAGCTCATCGTCGAGTTGCAGCCGGATCGGCACTGCCTCGAATGAGCGCCGCGAGAGCACGAGCTGGCGCACACGTGCCAGGTCGTCCCGCTCGAGCAGGCCGAAGTGCGTGAGCTGCGCGAGAATCGTGTCGAGGTCGCCAGCCTGTTCGCGCACCAGCTCGAGCTGGTAGGCCGGCGTGTTCTCCGCAATCACGCGGCCCGCCCGGTCGTAGATGATGCCGCGATTGGGCGGCAGCGGCTCGAGGCGCGAGCGATTGCCCTGCGAAAGTTCCGCGTAATGATCGTGACGCAGCACCTGCAGCCAGAAGGCCCGGCCGGCCAGCAGCAGCAACATTGCAGCGACGATTGCAGCCGCGACCAATGAGCGCTGCAGGAATATGCGCTGCTCGAGGTTCTCGTCCTTGATTCGGACCCGGCGCACTAGGGAACCCTCCCCCTAGCGGCGCGCGGCGAAGCGCGCGTAGAGACTGGTGATCAGTGGCCAGCAGGCCGCGCCGACGGGCACCGCCAGCCAGCGGCGCCAGTCGGTGATCGGGTGACCGGAGACGCCGTCGATCCAGAACAGCAGGAACTCATTGAGCCACAGCAGCGCCAGTATCACGGCGGACTGTTGCAGCGGAGGGAAGGCGCGGATCTGCAGGCGCAGCTTGGTGGCGACATAGGTAATCATGACGAGCGCCAGCGCATGCTGGCCGAGCAGCACGCCGCGGAATGCGTCGAGCGCGAGACCGGCGCCCCAGGCATGGAACAAGCCCGTCATGCGCGGCGAGAGCAGGCAGAACCACAGCACTGCCAGCGCGACGAAGTCGGGCCGCAAAATTTCCAGCCAGTCCGGCAGCGGCAGCACCGTCGCGGCGAGTGCGGCGATCGTCATCGCGATGATGCGCGGCCAGCCGAGGCTGCTCCTGCGGGCCATGTTCAGTCGCCTCCGGTCGCATCGACGGGCGTCTTTGCCGGTTCGGCCGCAGGCACAGACGCAGGCTCCGGCTCGACGACCGTGTTGTCAAACCAGACCAGCAGGATTTCCGGATCGCGGTCGAGTGCCGCCAGTGGTTCAGCAGCGACCGACAGCAGTGGCTGGCTCGGATCGCGCTCGACGCCGGTGATCTTGCCGACCGGATAGCCGGGCGGATAGACGCCGCCCAGGCCGGAACTGACCAGCAGGTCGCCGGCAATCACGTCGGAGTTCTGCGGCAGGTAGGGCAGCGAGAGCTGTCCTGAACGACCAGTGCCGAGCGCGATCGTGCGTGCTCCCGTGCGGTTCACCTGCACAGGGATAGCATGCTCGGAATCGGAGATCAGGATGATTTCGGCGGAAAGCGGCCCGACCCGCGTGACCTGGCCGAAGATGCCATTGGCGTCGAGCGCGGCCTGGCCGTGGAAAACTCCGTTGCGGCTGCCCTTGTTGACCAGCACGCGCTGCCGGAAGGGGTCGAGGTCAACGCGCACGATCTCGGCAATCAGCGTGCGCTGCACGACCCGGGACGAGCTCTCGCGCGCGGCTCGCAGCCGCTTGTTTTCCTGCTCCAGCGACTCGTAACGCATCAACTTGAGGCGCAGCACGAGATTGTCGGCCGCCAGCCGGACATTGTCGGATTCGATCCGCGCGCGAGTCGCGAGCGACTCACGGGCCGAGTTCCAGGCAACGAGCGGCGCTTGCACGGCCCATTGCACCGGATAGACGACAGCCGACAGCCAGTCGCGGATTACGGCCAGCTGGTGCTGGCGATGGTCGGCGATCATCAGACCGAAAGACAGGATCGCGAGCACGATCAGCCGCAGCCCCAGGGCGGGTCCGCCCAGCAGCAATGGCCGTGCATCCGGCTCGTGTGGAGTCAACGGGGGCTCCGCGGGTGCTGCCCGCCCTTAACGCAGGCCGAAAAGGCCCGGGTGCTCGTCGGAAAGCTCCAGAATCCGCCCGCCGCCGCGTGCCACGCAGGTCATCGGATCCTCGGCGATGATGACCGGCAGCCCGGTCTCCTCCATCAGGAGCTTGTCGATGTCCTTCAGGAGCGCGCCGCCGCCCGTCAGCACGATGCCGCTCTCGGCGACGTCGGCACCAAGCTCCGGCGGCGTCTGTTCGAGGGCCTTCTTGACGGCCTGGACGATGCCCTGCAGCGGTTCCTGCATCGCCTCGAGGATCTCGTTCGAATTCAACGTGAAGCTGCGGGGCACGCCCTCGGACAGGTTGCGGCCCTTGACCGACAATTCGCGGACTTGCTGGCCCGGATAAGCGGAACCGATCTCGATCTTGATACGCTCGGCGGTCGCCTCGCCGATCAGGATGCCGTAGTTGCGGCGCACATAGTTCGTGATCGCTTCATCGAAGCGGTCGCCGCCGATGCGCACCGATTCGGCATACACGATGCCGTTCAGCGAAATGACCGCGACCTCAGACGTGCCGCCGCCGATGTCGAGCACCATCGAGCCACGCGCTTCATTGACTGGCAGCCCGGCACCCACCGCCGCCGCCATCGGTTCCGGGATCACGTCGACGCGGCGTGCGCCGGCGCCTTCCGCCGATTCCTGGATCGCGCGGCGTTCAACCTGGGTCGAGCCGAAAGGCACGCAGATCAGCACGCGCGGTGAGGGGCGCAGCCAGCGATTGCCGTGCACCTTGCCGATGAAGTGCTGGAGCATGCGCTCGGTATAGGTGAAGTCGGCGATCACGCCGTCTTTCATCGGGCGCACGGCCGTGATGTGACCCGGGGTACGGCCGATCATGCCCTTGGCCTCGGCGCCGACCGCGACGATGACCTTGCCACCGCGTCCAGGCTCGTCCTGGACCGCGACCACCGAGGGCTCGTTCAGCACGATGCCCCGGCCGCGCACGTAAATCAGCGTGTTGGCGGTTCCGAGGTCGATCGAGATGTCGCTGGAGAAGTAGCCCCGGACGCTTTTAAACATGGTGTTGCTTGACGCGGGAAAGGCTTGAAAACGAGGGCCGGGAGTGTAGCCGCGGGCGCGACTTTCCACAAGCCGACATGTATGATTTCCGTGAGGTTTTTGGCATTTTCCGACCACCCTGGAGCGTTCGTGACACTGACCCGCCGCGACGTGGAAGACATGGCAGAGCTCGCGCGCCTCGAGATTACCGAGGAGGAGCTGCCGGTCTATGTCGAGAGTCTGTCCTCGATCCTCGGATTCGTCGACCAGCTGTCGGCCGCGGCTACGGACGGCGTCGAGCCGATGGCACATCCGCTCGAGAACCAGGTGCAGGCGCTGCGGAACGACCTGGTCACCGAGTCTGACCACCGCGACCGCTACCAGGGCAACGCCCCGCTCGTCGCGGCCGGTCTGTACCTGGTGCCGAAAGTGATCGAATGAGTCCGCACCTCATGACTGTGGCCGAGATTGGCCGGGGCCTGCGCGCCGGGCAGTTCACGAGTATCGAGGTCACGAAGCATTTCCTCGAACGGATCGACCGCGTCAACAAGCCGCTCAATGCCTTCATTACGGTGACTCCCGAGCGGGCAATGGCGGACGCAAAGCGCGCGGATGCCGTGATCGCCCGCGGCGAGGGCGGCCCGCTCACCGGCGTGCCGCTCGCGCACAAGGACATCTTCTGCACGGAAGGGGTCCTGACTTCCTGTGGCTCGCGGATGCTGTCCAACTTCATCGCGCCCTACGACGCCACGGTCGTCGAACGACTGGCGGCTGCGGGCATGGTGACGCTCGGCAAGACCAACATGGACGAGTTCGCCATGGGCTCGTCCAGCGAGACGAGCTGGTACGGACCCGTGCGCAATCCCTGGGACGGAACGAAAGTGCCCGGCGGCTCCTCGGGCGGCTCGGCCGCGGCGGTTGCCGCGCGGCTCGCTCCGGTTGCGACCGGCACCGATACCGGCGGCTCCATACGCCAGCCAGGGGCGCTCACCGGGCTGACGGGCTTCAAGCCGACCTATGGCCGGGTTTCACGTTACGGGATGGTCGCCTTCGCCTCGAGCCTGGATCAGGCCGGCGTGCTCGCGCAGTCGGCCGAGGATGCCGCACTCGTGCTCGGCGCAATGGCGGGCCACGATGCGCGCGACTCGACGAGTGTCAATGCGCCCGTTCCGGACTACGCGGCCGGTCTCGGCCGGTCGATGAAGGGCCTGCGCATCGGCATCATTCGCGAGTTCTTCGGCGCGGGCCTCGAGGAGGGCACCGGCAGGGCGGTGCGAACCGCACTCGACGGTTATCGCGCGATGGGCGCGACCCTTGTCGAACTCAGCCTGCCGAATCTTCCGCTGTCGGTGCCGACCTACTACGTCGTCGCGCCCGCGGAGTGTTCGTCCAATCTCTCGCGCTTCGACGGCGTGCGTTTCGGCCACCGCTGCTCGGAACCGCGCGACCTGCGGGACCTGTACCGGCGCTCGCGTGGCGAAGGCTTCGGGGCCGAGGTCAAGCGCCGGATCATGACCGGCACTTATGTGCTGTCGGCGGGCTACTACGACGCCTACTACCTGAAGGCGCAGAAAGTGCGCAGCCTCATCAATGCGGATTTCCGGCGTGCATTCAGCGAAGTCGACGTGCTGATGGGTCCGACGACGCCGACTCCGGCATTTGCAATCGGTGCCAAGGTTGACGACCCGATCACGATGTATCTCAACGATATCTACACGATCGGCGCCAATCTGGCGGGATTGCCGGCGGTCTCAATTCCCTGCGGACTGGTGGACGGCCTGCCCGTCGGCCTGCAGATCATCGGCCCGCACTTTGCGGAAGAACACCTGCTCGCGGCAGCGCATGCCTGGCAGCTCCAGACGGACTGGCACCGCAAGTTGCCGCCGATGTTCGCCTGAGGCCGCCATGAGTATCGAATGGGAAACCGTCATCGGCCTCGAGATCCACGCGCAGCTCGCGACCCGCTCGAAGATCTTCTCGGGCTCCTCGACAGCCTACGGCGCCACGCCCAATGTCCAGGCGAATCTGGTGGACCTGGGCTATCCAGGCGTGCTGCCGGTGCTGAATCGCGAAGCCGTGCGGATGGCGGTCCGCTTCGGGCTCGCGACCGGCGCCACGATCGCGCGCCGCTCGATCTTCGCGCGCAAGAACTACTTTTATCCTGACCTGCCGAAGGGCTACCAGATCAGCCAGTACGAACGGCCGATCGTCGAGGATGGCACGGTCGAAATCGTGCTCGACGACGGCGCGCACAAGACTGTCGGCATCACGCGCGCGCATCTCGAGGAGGACGCCGGAAAATCGCTGCATGAAGGCCTCGGCAAGCACAGCGGCATCGACCTCAACCGGGCCGGCACGCCGCTGCTCGAGATCGTGTCAGAACCCGACCTGCGCTCGGCCCGCGAGGCGATCGCCTACATGAAGAAGGTCCACACGCTGGTCCGCTATCTCGAGATCTGCGACGGCAACATGCAGGAAGGCTCGTTCCGCTGCGACGCCAATGTTTCGGTGCGGCACAAGGGTCGGCACGAATACGGCACGCGCTGCGAGATCAAGAATCTGAATTCCTTCCGTTTCGTCGAGCGCGCGATCAATTACGAGGTCGCCCGCCAGATCGGGCTCATCGAGGGCGGCGGTAGCGTGGTGCTGGAGACGCGGCTGTACGACCCCGACCGCAACGAGACGCGCCCGATGCGCTCGAAAGAGGAGGCTAACGACTACCGCTATTTCCCGGACCCGGACCTGCTGCCACTGGCGCTCGATGAAGAATTCATCGAGGAGATCCGCGGCGCACTGCCGGAGTTGCCGGACCAGAAAGCGGCGCGGTTCGTGCACGATCACGGTCTTTCGGGCTATGACGCGGGCGTGCTGACGGCGAACCGCGAACTCGCGGATTACTACGAGGCGGTCGCCGCCATGCTAGGCGGCGAGGCCAAGCTCGCGGCCAACTGGGTCATGGGCGACCTGTCCGGTTTCCTGAATCGAGACAATCGGGAGATCGGCCGGTCGCCGGTCGACGCAAAACGGCTTGCGGGCCTGCTGGCGCGCATCATCGACGGCACCATTTCCGGCAAGATCGCCAAGGAAGTCTTCGAGGCGATGTGGGAGGGCCAGTCGGATGCCGACGCGATCATCGATGCGAAGGGCCTGCGGCAGATCACGGACACGAGCACGATCCAGCGCGTCATCGCCGGGGTCATGACGGCAAATCCGGCGCAGCTCGCCGATTACCGTTCGGGCAAGGACAAGTTGTTCGGATTCTTCGTCGGCCAGGTCATGAAGGCGACTGGCGGCAAGGCCAACCCGGCGCAGGTGAATGAGCTGTTGCGAGAGATGCTCGCGGGCTGAGATCAGAGGTTCCTTGATACCCGACGGCGACCTGCTGCACCGCTTCCTGTTCGAAGACCTCCCGGTCCGCGGCCATCTCGTGCGTCTTGACGCGAGCTGGCGCGCGGCAATTGAGCACCAGGACTATCCGCGCGCAGTCAGCAACACGCTGGGCCAGGCGATGGCTGCGAGCGTGTTGATGGCAGGCTCGCTGAAATTCGAGGGCCGTCTTTCGCTGCAGATCGAAGGTGCCGGACCTATGCGTCTGCTATTGGCACAGTGCACCCATCGCCACGCGATTCGTGGCGTTGCCCGTCATCACGGCGTGCCGGCAGAGGCCCGGGACATTGCAAAATTATGTGGGCGCGGCCAGCTCGTGGTGACGATCGAGCAGGAAGGGCGCGCGGACAGTTATCAGGGCGTTGTGCCGCTGGAGAAGCCGGAACTTTCGGCCTGTCTCGAGCAGTATTTCGAGCGCTCCGAGCAGCTTCCCTCGCGGCTGCTGCTGGTCGCGACACCCGAACGCGCCGCGGGTCTGCTGCTGCAGCGTGTGGCGGCCGGAGGCCCAGGGATTGAGGCCATGCAACATGCCGATGCCGACGACGCCTGGCGGCGCATCGGGTTGCTGGCGGCGACATTGTCCACATCCGAATTGCTGGAGCTGCCCTGCCGCGCTCTGCTGCGGCGAGTCTTCCCGGAGGATGACATCCGGCTCTTTACAGGCACGCCGGTCTGGTTTCAATGCAGCTGCTCGCGCGAGCGCGTCGCCGGCATCCTTCATTCACTGGGTGAGGATGAGCTGCAGGCACTGCTGCACGAACGCGATGACGTCGAGGTGCGTTGCGAGTTCTGCAATCGCGCCTGGCGCTTCGATCCGGTGGATGTCGCTGGCCTGTTCAAAGAGGGCAATCGCCAGTCGGCGCCGCCGGGGCTGCATTGACGGCCGGCTGCAGGTAATATCTGCGCGCGAACTGCGTCTTCCACGAAATAGGAAACGAGCGATGGCGAACAAATGGCTGATCAAGGGTCCCGAGATAGTGAGCTGCAACTGTGATTTCGGCTGTCCCTGCCAGTTCAGCAGCCTGCCCACGCGAGGTGATTGTCGTGCGGCGGCGGCAATCCGGATCGACGAGGGACATTTCGACGGGGTCGATTTAAGCGGGCTCAAGTGCGCCGTGGTGCTCGCGTGGCCGCAGGCAATCCACCTCGGGCATGGGCAGGCGCTGCCAATAGTCGACGAGCGTGCCGACGACAAGCAGCGCAACGCCCTGCTGATGATCCTGTCGGGCCAGGCCTCGACCCCCGGCGCGACATTCTTCGACGTTTTTGCGTCGACCTATGAAAAGGTCCATGACCCCCTGTTCAAGCCGATCCATTTCGAGGTCGACATCGAAGCGCGGACCGGTCGCTTCGAAGTTCCCGGCGTAATCAGTTGCAGCGCCGTGCCATTGCGGAATGCGGTGACGAATGCAACCCACCGCGCGCGCATCAATCTGCCGAATGGATTCGAGTACCGGACCGCAGAGGTCGCGAGCGGCAGCCTGAAGACCCAGGGTCCGATCCAGATCGAATTTGAAAACCGGCATTGCCATCTGACCATGCTGAATATCGGACCGGACGGGCCGATCGCCTGAGTCCGTGTCCGGGGACGAATCCTCGCCGCTTGAATTGATCCTGCGGCGAGACCGCATCATCGGTCTCGTCGTGCTCCTGCTGTTCATCGCGTTCGCCTGGTGGTACCTGCTGCATGGCGCCGGCATGCAGGAAGACCTGTCGTCGATGTCCGGCATGGACATGAACATGGACATGAGTACCGCACACGCGTGGACACCCGGGTACGCGCGGATCGTGTTCGTCATGTGGTGGGTCATGATGATTGCGATGATGTTGCCGAGTGCCGCACCGATGATCCTGCTCTACGGCCTGGTGAGCCGTCATCAGGAAAAACGCGGCGTCACGCCCATATCGAGCGGCATTTTCCTGCTCGGCTATCTCACCGTCTGGGGCGCATTCAGCGGGCTTGCCACGACGCTGCAATGGCAACTCCAGACCGTGGCGCTGATGTCACCCGCGATGGCGTTGTCGAGTGCCCTGTTCGGGGGCTTGATCCTCATCGCCGCGGGTTTGTATCAGCTCACGCCATTCCGCGATGCCTGCCTGCAACATTGCCGGGGGCCGATGGAATTTGTCAGCAAGCACTGGAAGCCGGGGGCCGTCGGCGCCTGGAAGATGGGCATCCGGCATGGGCTGTATTGCCTCGGCTGTTGCTGGATGCTGATGGCTCTTCTGTTCTACGGCGGCGTGATGAATCTGTACTGGATCATCGGGCTGACGTCATACATATTCCTCGAGAAGCTCGTTCCCAGGGCAATGCTGGTCAACCGCCTGGCCAGTGTCGTGCTGATCGTCTGGGGCGCGCTCGTGCTGGGCGGTGCATGAGCGTGCCCGTATACTCCGATGGATGCGCCGCCCGGTCCAGGTTTCCTTCGAGTTTTTCCCGCCCAATGACGCGGCCATGGAGCAGTCGTTGTGGGCCTCGATCGAGCGCCTGGCACCGCTGCATCCACGGTTCGTATCGGTCACCTATGGGGCCGATGGTTCGACGCGTGATCGGACCCACAAGGTCATCACCCGCGTGCTGCGCGAGACCAACCTGACCGGCGCCCCGCACCTGACCTGCATCGGCGCAAGCCGCGACGAAATCTGCGAGATCGCGAGACGCTATTGGAAGGAGGGCGTGCGCAACATCGTCGCGTTGCGCGGCGATCCGCCGGCCGGTACTGCGCGTTACAGGCCGCACCCCGATGGCTTTGCCTATGCCGCCGATCTCGTGCGGGGCCTCAAGGATGTCGCCGACTTCGATATCTCGGTTGCGGCCTATCCGGAGACACACCCGGAAGCGCACAGCCCCGAGCAGGATCTCGCCAACCTGAAGCGCAAGCTGGACGCGGGTGCGACACGCGCGATTACCCAATTCTTCTTCGATACCGAGCACTATCTGCGTTTCCGCGACCGCTGCGCGGGCGCCGGGATCGATGCGGTCATCGTGCCCGGCATCCTGCCGATCACGCGGTTTCCGCAGATGCTGCGCTTCGCCGAGCGCTGCGGCGCGAGCGTACCGGCCTGGCTCATGGAGCGCTTCGATGGGCTGGACGATGATCCTGAGACACGCAAGATGATCGCCGCTTCGGTCGCGATCGAGCAAGTTGCGCGCCTGCGGCGCGAGGGCGTCGACGAATTCCACTTCTACACGCTGAATCGCGCTGAGCTCGCCTATGCGATCTGCCACGCGCTCGGCCTGAGGGCCAGGTGAGCGCGCTACGGCAGGCCTTGCGCGAGCGCATCCTGGTACTGGACGGCGCGATGGGCACGATGATCCAGCGCGCACGGCTTGCGGACGCGGACTATCGCGGCAAGCGTTTTGCGGACTGGCCGCGCGATCTCAAGGGCGCCAACGACCTGCTGTCCTTGACGCGGCCTGACCTGATCGCGGCGATCCACCGTGAATACCTGCAAGCCGGCGCCGACATCATCGAGACCAACACATTCAATGCCAGCGCGCCGTCGCTCGCCGACTACGGGCTGCAGGATTTTGTCGCCGAGATCAATCTCGAATCGGCGCGCATTGCGAGAAAGGTTGCCGACGAGGTCGCGGCCAGCAGCGGACGACCGCGCTTCGTCGCGGGCGCGCTCGGGCCGACCAGCCGCACGGCGTCATTGTCCCCGGACGTCAACGACCCCGGCTACCGGAATGTCGCCTTCGACGAACTGCGCGACACCTACGCGACTGCGGCGCGCGCATTGATCGAAGGTGGCGCGGACCTGCTGATCGTCGAGACCATTTTCGACACGCTGAATGCGAAGGCTGCGCTGTTTGGGATCAGCGGACTTTTCGAGGAGCTCGGCATCGAGCTGCCCGTCATTGTCTCCGGCACGATCACCGACGCTTCCGGGCGCACGCTGTCGGGGCAGACCACCGAGGCGTTCTGGAATTCGGTGCGCCATATACGTCCACTCGCGATTGGCCTCAATTGCGCGCTCGGAGCGAAGCAGCTGCGGCCGCACGTCGAGGAGTTGTCGCGCATCGCCGACTGCTACGTCTGCGCCTACCCGAATGCCGGCCTGCCGAATGCCTTCGGCGAGTACGACGAGCAGGCTTGTGAAACTGCGGCGCAGCTGCGCGAATGGGCCGAAAGCGGGCTCGTCAACATCGTCGGCGGCTGTTGCGGCACGACGCCCGAGCACATCGCGCACATCGCGCAGGCGGTCTCCGGTCTGGCACCACGCGTTCCGCCCGCCGTGCCACCGCGCTGCCGCCTGTCGGGCCTCGAGGCGCTCAACATCGGGCCCGACATGCGCTTCGTCAATGTCGGGGAGCGCACTAACGTCACGGGCTCCGCGCGCTTCCGCAAGCTGATCGAGGCGGGCGACTACATGGCTGCGCTCGCGATCGCGCGCGACCAGGTGGCCGCCGGTGCGCAACTCATCGACGTGAACATGGACGAGGGCATGCTCGATTCGCAGGCGGTCATGGTGCGATTCCTGAATCTTGTCGCCTCCGAGCCCGACATCGCGCGCGTCCCGATCGTGATCGATTCGTCGAAGTGGTCGGTGATCGAGGCGGGCCTGAAGTGCTTGCAGGGCAAGGGCATCGTCAATTCAATTTCGCTGAAGGAGGGCGAGGCCCAGTTCCTCGAGCATGCGCGCAAGGTACGCCGCTATGGCGCTGCGGTCGTGATCATGGCCTTTGACGAGCAGGGCCAGGCCGACACGATCGAGCGCAAGCTCGCGATCTGCGGGCGCGCATACGGGCTCCTGACGCGCGAGGTCGGCTTCCCTCCCGAGGACATCATTTTCGACCCGAACATCTTCGCGGTCGGAACCGGCATCGAGGAGCATTCGGGTTACGGTGTCGCGTTCATCGAGGCCGTGCGCCAGATCAAGCAGCATTTTCCCGGCGTGCTGACGAGCGGCGGCGTCAGCAATGTGTCCTTCTCGTTCCGCGGCAATGACGCGCTGCGCGAGGCGATGCACGCGGTGTTCCTGTATCACGCGGTGCAGGCCGGACTCGACATGGGCATCGTCAATGCGGGCCAGCTCGGCATCTACGAGGAGATACCGCCGGAATTGCGCGAGCGCGTCGAGGACGTGATCCTGAACCGGCGCCCGGACGCGACAGAGCGGCTGCTCGAAATCGCGCAGCGCTACCGCGGCGACGGGGCCGCGCGCCGCGCCGAAGATCTGGCCTGGCGCGGCTGGCCGGTGCAGAAGCGCCTCGAGCACGCGCTGATCAAGGGCATCGACGAATTCGTCATCGAGGATGTCGAGGAAGCGCGCCTGCTGGCCACCCGCCCGCTCGATGTGATCGAAGGCCCGCTGATGGACGGCATGAATGTGGTCGGCGACCTGTTCGGCGCCGGCAAGATGTTCCTGCCGCAGGTCGTCAAGTCCGCGCGCGTCATGAAGCGCGCGGTCGCCCACCTCGTGCCCTTCATCGAGCACGCACAGGGCGGCGCCAGGATGAGCAACGGCAAGATCATCATGGCGACCGTCAAGGGTGATGTGCACGACATCGGCAAGAACATCGTCGGCGTCGTGCTCCAATGCAACAACTTTGAGGTCGTCGATCTCGGCGTCATGGTGCCCGCACAGCGCATTCTCGAGACCGCGCGCAGCGAATCGGCGGACATGATCGGCCTTTCGGGGCTGATCACGCCGTCACTCGACGAGATGGTGCACGTGGCGCACGAGATGCAGCGCCAGGGCTTCACCATTCCGCTGTTGATCGGCGGCGCGACGACATCCCCGGCGCACACGTCGGTGCGGATCGAGCCGGAGTACCGGCACGGCGTCATCTACGTCAAGGACGCCTCGCGTGCAGTGGGCGTCTGCCAGACACTGGTGACGCCAGAGACGCGCGAAGCGTTTTTCGCACGCGTGCAGTCCGAGCACGCCACGCGCCGTGACCAGCACGCAAGCCGCAAGCGGCGCCCGCAGGGTCTTGCGCTTGCCGACGCGCGCGCCCGGAGGCTGTCGTTGGATTGGGCCAGTTACCGCCCGCCGCTGCCGCGCTTTCTCGGGACGCGGACGCTGGGCGCCGTGCCCCTGAAGGACCTCGTCACATTCATCGACTGGATGCCATTCTTCAATGCCTGGGAATTCTCCGGGAAATTCCCGGACATCCTGCAGGATCCGGAGCGCGGCGCAGCCGCGAGCGCCTTGTGGAAGGACGCACGCGGGATGCTCGATAAGCTGGTGCGGGAACGCTGGCTGACGGCGCGCGCCGTCCTGGGTTTTTATCCGGCCGCGGCAACTGGCGACGACATCGAGGTCTATGCCGATCCAGGACGGACCGGGATGCTCGCAATGTTGCACCACCTGCGCCAGCAAAAGGTCAAGCCGGCCGGCCAGCCGCAGTTGTGCCTGTCGGATTTCGTCGCACCGCGCGAGTCCGGCATCGCCGACTACGTCGGCGGCTTTGCAGTGACGGCGGGTATCGGCATCGAGGAGCACGTCGCGCGCTTCGAAGGGGCGCATGATGATTACTCCGCGATCCTGCTGAAGTCGCTCGCCGATCGGCTTGCCGAGGCATTGGCCGAATCCCTGCATCTGCGCGTACGCCGCGAGTTCTGGGGCTATGCGCCGGAGGAGAGCCTGACGAACGAGCAGCTGGTGCGCGAAGAGTATCGGGGCATCCGCCCCGCGCCGGGCTACCCGGCCTGCCCGGATCACACCGAGAAGGGCACGCTGTGGCGGTTGCTGGATGCCGAGGCCGCGACTGGCATCCGGCTCACCGAGTCCTACGCCATGTATCCGGCGGCTGCCGTCAGCGGCTGGTATTTCTCGCATCCTGAGGCGCGCTACTTCGCGGTCGGTACGATCGGCGCCGATCAGCTCGAGGACTACGCCCGGCGCAAGGGCATGGCACTGCCCGAAGCGCGGCGCTGGCTTGCACCGATCCTGGGTCACGATTCGGAGGCCGACGCCGCCTGACGGGACTTAAAGGGGAGACTTAAAGGGGACGAGATTTAAAGGGGACGCAACCCTTTATTTAAGTCGCATAAGACTTAAATAAAGGGTTGCGTCCCCTTTAGCTCTTTAGGTCTTTCCCTTTTAGTCCAGGCCGTCGAGCAGCCGGACGCCGCCAAGCATCGACATCTGCCGCAGGATCCAGGCCTGTCGCTGCTGAACGTAGGGCGAAGGGCGGTCGACCCGGAAGCGTTTCGGATTCGGCAGCACCGCGGCGAGCAACGCGGCTTCGTGGC
>Ga0315281_10000739_pt1 | contig 46829 bp, 44 predicted proteins | sample YL17G07_0_MG_FD_204540 | JGI IMG/M metagenome (GOLD analysis project Ga0315281, IMG submission 204540) | Sediment microbial communities from Yellowstone Lake, YNP, Wyoming, USA - YL17G07_0 | ecosystem: Environmental > Aquatic > Freshwater > Lake > Sediment | place: USA: Wyoming | collected...
TCTCGCACATCGACCCCGTGAAGACCAACCTCTACCTGGAGCGCTTCCTCAATGACGAGCTGCACTCGCTGCCGGACATCGACCTGGATTTTCCGCGCGACATCCGCGACGAGTTGCTGCAGCGCATTTACGACCGGTACGGCAACGAGCATGCGGCGCTCGTGGCGGCCTTTCCCACCTACCGCTTCAAGAACGCGGTGCTCGACATTGGCAAGGCGCTGGGGCTGCCCGCGCCGGTGCTGGCGAAGCTGAACAAGCTCGGCGGCAACTTCGCGAACGCGACGGACGTGGCAGAGGAGATGGGCCACATCCCGGAGCTGCGGCCGCTGGTGGACGCCCCCGTCTGGCGCGACCTCGTGGAGCTGGCCGCTCAGGCGGCGGGCTTCCCGCGCCACATCGGCCAGCATGTGGGTGGCGTGGTCATCTCGGCTGAGCCAATCTCGTCGGTGGTGCCGGTGGAGCCGGCGCGGATGGCGGGGCGCTACGTGTGCCAGTGGGACAAGGATTCGGTGGACGACGCACGCTTCGTGAAGATCGACTTCCTCGCGCTCGGCATGCTCTCGGCCGTGGACGAATGCCTGGACATCGTTGAGGAGGTGCAGGGCGTGCGCGTGGACCTGGGGCGCATCCCGCACGACAGCCCGGAGATCTACGCCTCGATCACCGCGGGCGACACGATGGGCGTCTTCCAGATCGAGAGCCGCGCGCAGATCCAGACGTTGCCGCACACGCAGCCGGGGAACCTCGACGACCTTGCCGTGCAGGTGGCGATCATCCGCCCGGGGCCAATCATGGCGGGGGCGTTTCACCCCTACATGGAGTACCGCCAGAAGCTGGCGCGCGGCGAGCGGGTGGAAGTCGACTACGGGCACCCCGAGTTGAAGCCGCTGCTGGAATGGTGCATGAGCGAAACGCTGGGGCACGTGCTCTACCAGGACCAGGTGCTGCAAATCGCGACCTCGGTCGCGGGTTTTACGCCCGGCCAGGGCGACCGGCTGCGGCGTGCAATGAGCCGCAAACGCTCGGCCGAAGCCATGCAGGCGCTGGCGGAGGAGTTCTACGCAGGCGCCGCCCGCCAGGGTGTGAGCCGTGCAGCGGCGGAGGTCGCGTTCCAGAAGATGGCGGCGTTCGCGGCCTTCGGCTTCCCCAAGAGTCACGCCGTGGCCTTTGCGCTGCTCGCCTACGAGTCGTGCTGGCTGCGCTACCACTACCCGACGGCGTTCTCCTCTGCGCTGCTGAACGCCCAGCCTATGGGCTTCTACTCGGTAGAGGTGCTGACGGGCGACATCACGCGCCACGGGATCGAGGTGCTGCCGCCCGACGTGAACCTCAGCCGCGAGACCGCGTGGCCTGAACGCGACAGCATCCGCCTGGGGCTGGAGCAGGTGAAGGGCCTTGGCGGCGGCTGGCGCGAGCGTGCGGCCAGCCACGCCGGCAGGCGCGAAAGCCTCACCCGGCGCATCGTGGCAGAGCGGGCCGCGGGAGGAGCGTTCCATTCGCTCTACGACCTGCTGACGCGCGCGGGCGCGACCCGGCACGAGGCCGAGGCGCTCATTCGCGCGGGCGCGCTCGACGCGTTCGGGCTGCCGCGGCGCGAGCTGCTGTGGCAGTTGGGGCTGCTCACGATGCCCGTGCAGGCGAAGGCGAGGAATCGCAAAACAGCCGCAGGCCTGCAGCCGGCACTGCCCCTGCCCGTGGCACAGGACATGGCCGGGCTTCCGCGGCTCTCCGCCTGGCAGGACCTTGCCTGGGACTACGAAGCGCTGGGGCTGAGCACGCGTCCGCACCCCATGGCCCTCGTGCGGCCACTGCTCGGGGAGGGCGTGATTTCGAGCCGGCAGCTCGGCGGGCCGGGCAACCCCAACCGCCTGCCAGGCGGCGCGAAGGTCGAGCTCGCCGGCATGGTCGTCACGCGGCAGCGGCCGAGCACGGCCAGCGGCGTGATGTTCCTCCTGCTGGAAGACGAGTTCGGGCTTTCGAATGTCGTCGTCTACAACCGGCTGCAGGAAAAGCAGCGCGAGCTGGTGCGGGCGACGCCGTTCGTGGTCGTCAGCGGGCGCGTGGACAACGAGCAGAGCGGCTTCCCCAACGTCATCGCGGAGCGGTTCCGGGCCTGTCCGCTGCCGGGACTGATCGAAGCGCCGGAAGGTCACAACTTCTGTTGATCGCCAAAAGGCTCGACAGCAGCCCTCCGCTGGGCTCTCATGGAAGACATGCGCGCGGGGACGCGGACTGCCGGTCCAGAGATGGAGCGAATCATGGCGCGTGCGAACCGGGCCCGCCGGCTGTTGCCGGGGGCGCTCTTCCTCGGGGCAGCAGCAGCAGCCCTCGGCTGGGCCGTCGCCTTTTCAGCCCCCGCCTATCCGCCAAACGCCACCGGGTACGACATCTCCTGGCCCCAGTGCCCGGCCAGCAACCCCTCGGCGGCGCTCGACTTCGCCATCGTGGGTGTGAACTCGGGCAAGGCGATGACCCAGAACCCCTGCTTCGCGGGCCAGGTCGCCTGGGCGCGGAAGGCCGCGCTCCCGCCCGCGCTGTACCTCAACACGAACTCGCCGCCAGCCGGTTACACGAACCAGGCCTGCAAGACTTCCGACCAGGACTGCCTGAACTACCGCTACGGCTACAGCGCCGCAGCCTACACGCTCAACTTCGCCAACACGGCCGCACCCGACGTCACGAACTACTGGCTGGACGTCGAGACCGGGAACTCGTGGTCCGCGAACAAGAGCCTGAACGCGCGCGTGCTGCAGGGCTTCATCGACTACCTGAAGGCGCACCAGAAGACGGTCGGCATCTATTCGACCAGCTACCAGTTCGGCCTGATAGCGGGCAATTTCTCGCCCGGCTTGCCCAACTGGGTCCCGGGCGTGGCGCACGGCCCGGAGGACGGCCCCGCGGCCTGCCTCGCAGCCACCCCGTTCGGGGGTGGCGCCGTGGTCATGGTGCAGTGGACGTGGACCTACGACGCCAGCTACGTCTGCCCGCCACAGGGCAACCACCGCATCTCGATGCCGATGGCCGCCAGCGAGTCGCCGTAGGCCGCGAAACGCACCAGGGCCGGGCGATTGCCCGGCCCCGGATGGTGACGTTTGACCTGTCGCGCGTTAGCGGAGGCGCTCGACGACCGTCGCAGTACCGATGCCCCCGCCGACGCACATCGTGATCAGCCCGTAACGGCCGTCGATGCGCTCCAGCTCGTTGAGGATCGTCCCGAACAGGCGCGCGCCGGTGCAGCCCGTGGGATGCCCGAGGGCAATGGCGCCACCGTTGACGTTGACCTTGCTCATGTCGGCGTTCAACTCACGCTTCCACGCGAGCACAACGGCTGCGAACGCTTCGTTGATCTCGACGAGGTCGATGTCGCGCATGGTGATGCCAGCGCGCTGCAGGGCGAGCGGCGTCGCCGGGATGGGGCCTGTGAGCATGAGCTCCGGGTCGGAGCCGACGACGGCCTGGGAAAGGATGCGCCCGCGCGGCTTCCACCCCATCTTCTTCGCAAAGTCGGGGTGCGTGAGCAAAACCGCGGCCGAGCCGTCGGTGATCTGGCTGGAGTTGCCGGCGTGGTGTACGCCGTCTTCCTTGAACGAGGGCTTGAGGGCGGCGAGCGTCTCGACCGTCGTGGGCCGGATGCCTTCGTCGAAGTCGATGATGGCGTCGGTCCAGGTCTCGTTGCCCTCGGCGTCCTTGCCCTTCTTCTTGCCGGGAACGGGGATCATCTCGCGCTTGAAGCGGCCCTCTTTCTGGGCGGTCGCGGCCTTCTCCTGGCTCCAGGCCCCGAACTCGTCCGCCTCGCCGCGGTCGATGCCGTACTTGACGGCGATGCGCTCGGCAGAAAGTCCCTGGGACGTGAGGTCGTAGTTCGTACGCATGGCCTGCGTGAACGGGTAACCGAGGTCCTTGATGACGTTCGAGCCGAGCGGGATCTGCGACATGAACTCGGTGCCGCCGGCAACGACCACGTCGTGCACGCCGCTGCCGATCTGATTGGCTGCGAAGTGGACGGCCTGCTGGCTCGAAGAGCACTGGCGGTCGAGCGTGACGCCGGGGATGGTATACGGCCAGCCCGAGGAGAGGATGATATTGCGTGCAAGGTTGGTCGACTGGGCGCCGACTTCGCTGACGCAGCCGTAGATCACGTCGTCGACGACCTCCGGGTCGAAGTTGTTGCGTTCGACCAGGGACTTGAGGAGGAGGGCCGAGGTCTCGACCGGGTGGTTCTTGCTGAGGGCACCACCGCGGCGGCCCAGCGGCGTGCGGATGGCGTCGACGATTACGACTTCACGCATACGAATGAGGAATCCCTTCCGGAAATGAGGTGCCGCGCCAGTGTAGCAGGATGAGTGCGCGGCGCTCAGCAGGGCCGCCGCCGCGCCGCTCCACTTTCGGCACGGACTCTGAACGAGACCAAGACCGCCGCTCCCGCGACCGTTTGCTATACTCGTTGAGGAGGACAGTAACGCCCTTGAAGGTAACCCTCGAGCGGCTCCCCGAGAGTCGCGTCCAGCTTGATATCGAAGTCGACCAGGACCGCGTCGACCAGCAGTTCGAGGCCGCCTACCGGCGTCTCGCGCAGCGGGCGCGCGTCCCGGGGTTCCGCCCTGGCAAGGCGCCGCGCCACATGGTCGAGCGCGCCCTGGGCAAGGACCGCCTCATGAGCGAGGCGCTCGATAAGCTCGTGCCCGACGTCTACAACGAGGCGATCGAATCGCAGGACGTCGCCGCCATCGGTCAGCCCGAGCTCGACAAGCTCGAGCTCGACCCGGTGCGCCTCAAGTTCATCGTCGCCGTGCGGCCCACGGTCGACCTGGGCGACTACCAGTCCATCCGGGTCGATCGGGAAGCAGTGGCCCTGACGGACGAGGCGCTGACGGAGCAGATGCTTCTGCTGCGGCGCCGTCACGCCACGCACGTACCCGTGGAGCGCGGCGCAGCCTGGGACGACTTCGTCACGGCCGACGTCGTGGCGACTGTGGAGGACGAAGACTTCCTCGAGGACAAGGATGCCGAGTTCGCCCTGCGCGAGGGCGGCGTTCTCTTCGTGCCGGGCCTCGCGGAAGCGTTCCTCGACATGAAGGCGGGCGAGACGAAATCCCTCGAGCTCCCTCTCCCGGACGACTTCCGTGTCGAGCGCTTCCAGGGCAAGCCCTCTTCGTTCACGCTCTCGATCAAGGAAGTGAAAGAGGAGCAGCTCCCGCCCGAGGATGACGAGCTGGCCGGGATGGTCAGCGCCGAGGAGTTCCCCACCTTCGAATCGCTCAAGAAGCGGCTCGTCGACGACATGACGAAGTCGCTGGAAGAGCAGGCAGAGGGCAAGCACCGGTCTGCCGCCGTGGACAAGCTCGTGGAGGGCGCCACCCTCGACTACCCGGCCGTCCTGATCGAGCGCGAGATCGACCACATCATCAACGAGACCATGGGCAGCGACCGGCAGCAGTACACCGCCTACCTCGCGCGCATCGGCCGAAGCGAAACGGACTACCGCGAGATGTTCCGCGAAGCGGCGAACACCCGGCTGCGGCGCTCGCTCGCGCTCGCCCAGTTGGCCGAGGCCGAGCACGTTGATCCGACGAGCGAAGAAGTCGAAGCCGAGATCGAGCGCATGGCCGGGCCAATGGGCGAAGAGGCGGCTCGCTTCAAAGAATTGTTCGCTACCGCTGAAGGAATCGCCACCATCCGCCGAAATCTCATGAGTCAGAAGACACTGGAACGGCTCGCGGCCATCGCCCGAGGCGAGGGCGGGTCGGCCGCTGCCGCTTCCGAAGCGGCCACAGGCGAGACCACGCAGGAGGAGGGAGACGCATGACCGCTTCGCAAGTGCACCCGCTGGTCCGGGCAATTATCCCAACCGTCATCGAGAGCGGTCCCCGCTCAGAGCGGGCGTTCGACATTTTTTCCCTACTTTTGAAGGAGCGCATCGTCTTTCTCGGCACGCCGATCGATGATCAGATTGCAAACCTCATCGTCGCGCAGCTCCTCTTCCTCCAGCGCGAAGACCCGGAACGGGACATCAGCATGTACATCCACTCCCCCGGCGGCGTGATCACCGCCGGGCTGGCGATTTACGACACGATGCAGCTCATCGAGCCCGCCGTTTCGACGATCGCCGTGGGGCAAACAGCTTCGATGGCCACGGTCCTGCTCTGCGCCGGGGCCCCCGGAAAGCGCTTCGCCCTGCCCAACGCGACCGTGCACATGCACCAGGCGCTGGGTGGTGCCCGCGGTCAAGCGTCCGATATTGAAATTGCGGCCAAGGAGATCCTGCGCAACAACGAGATCATCCGCAACATCATTGCCCGGCACACCGGTCAGCCCGTCGAACGCATCTCGAAGGACTTCGACCGCGATTTCTACCTCGACGCGCAGGGTGCGAAAGAATACGGCATGGTCGACGAGCTGCTGGCGCGGCCCGTCGACGCCCGCAAGAACTGAGTAAGGGGACTTCGCCTTGGCCGGTAACCGTACCAACCGCGTGCAATACCACTGCTCGTTCTGTGGCAAGAACCAGGACCAGGTCCGCCGGCTGATCGCCGGGCCCGGTGCTGTCTACATCTGCGACGAGTGCGTCGATCTCTGCCGCGAGATCATCGACGAGGAGACCGGGTCGCATACGACGCCGGCAACGGCGAAGGGCCCCACGGCCGCCGGCCAGCGCGTGCCCCCGCCGAAATTCATCTTCGACCACCTGGACGAGTACGTCGTCGGCCAGGATCTGGCGAAGAAGGTCCTTTCCGTCGCGGTCTACAACCACTACAAGCGGATTGGCGCGGCCCATGACCAGGACATTGAACTCGAGAAGTCCAACATCCTGCTCGTTGGCCCCACGGGCACGGGCAAGACCCTGCTGGCCAAGACGCTCGCCCGCATGCTCGACGTGCCCTTCTCCGTGGCCGACGCCACGGCCCTGACGGAAGCCGGCTACGTGGGCGAGGACGTCGAGAACATCCTCCTGCACCTCATCCAGGCCGCCGACTTCGACATCCAGAAGGCTGAGCGGGGCATTATCTACATCGACGAGATCGACAAGATCTCGCGCAAGAGCGACAACCCCAGCATCACCCGCGACGTGTCGGGCGAGGGCGTCCAGCAGGCGCTCCTGAAGATCATCGAGGGCTGCGTGGCAAACGTGCCGCCCCAGGGCGGACGCAAGCATCCTCACCAGGATTTCCTGCAGATCAACACCCAGAACATCCTCTTCATCTGCGGTGGCGCCTTCGAGGGCCTCGAAAACCACATCGAGAAGCGGCTCACGCGCGACCACGTGCGGCTCGGCTTCACAGCGGGCAAGACCTTCCGGGGCGCGAAGCGCACCGACGAGCTGCTCACCCACGTGACGCACGACGACCTGCTCCAATTCGGCCTCATCCCCGAATTCGTCGGCCGCCTGCCAATGGTGGTGGGCCTCTCGTCGCTCGACGAGAGTGCGCTCGTGCGCATCCTCACCGAGCCGAAGAACGCGCTCGTCAAGCAGTTCCAGCGATACTTCTCGATGGACGGTGTCGAACTGGTGTTCACCGACGACGCCTTGAAGGCGATCGCCCAGGTCGCGATCAAGCACAAGACGGGCGCACGCGGCCTCCGCACGGTGCTCGAAGACAGCCTGATGGAAGTCATGTATGAAATTCCCGGCCGCGGCGACGTGAAGAAGTGCGTCGTGAGCGCCGAGACGATCTCCAACCACCAGCGCCCGCTCCTGCTCACCCGGGGCGGCCAGGCCGTCGAGTTCGATCAGCCGGCCGAGGAGAGCGTCGCCCGCAGCGAAAGCGCCTGAGCTTCCGCCGCTAACTGCGTGTCGAGTGGGGCCGGGCAACCGGCCCCTTCCTTTTGCCTGTCACGACCGGACCGGCGCGTAGCCGGCACCTGCCCGGCCGGCTACGGGCTACAATGGCCTCATCCGCGGGAGGTGCCGCCATGCTCGAAGCCGTCGACCGAATTCAGCTTGTCGTGACAGACCGTGCCGCCACGGTCGAGATCTGGCGTGCCCTGTTCGACGCCGAGGTCGTGGGCGAGGACGAGAGCGCGGTGCTGGGCGCGAAGCGCACGACCGTGCGCGCGGGCGTGAGCGAGATCGAGTTCCTGGAGCCCTCCGCACCCGGGCGCATCTCGCGGTTCAGCGCCGCCTGGCGCCAGGGGCTCTATGGCGCGGGCTTCTCCACCCCTGACCTGGGTGCGATGGCGCGCCACCTCGAGCGGGAGGGCGTCTCCTGGCGCGAGGAAGGTGGCCGCCTCTACCTGTCGGAGGAGTCGACTCACGGGATGCCGACGGTCCTCACCCAGCGGACCATCCACCAGGCGGCCGGCAACGTCCTCGCGCACATCTACGAGGTCACCAACCCAGTGACCAACGCCAAAACAACCACGGCACACTACGCGCGCATTTTCGGGCTCGCGGCGGCTCGCTTTTCGCCCATCGCCAGCAAGCTCTACGGCTACGAAGGCACGCTGACCCTCTTCGACCCGCCCGCGCGGCTCGACCGCGTGGAGGTCACGCAGACGCACGGCGGCGGCGCCATGGACCGCTTCTTCCAGCGCCGTGGAGCTTCGCTCTACATGTGCTACGCCGAGACAGACGACGTGCCCACCCTCGCGGCTCGGCTCCGGGCCCGCGGCGCACGCTTCACCGACAGCGAAGACCGCCCACCGGAGACCGGCCTCTTCATCCACCCGTCGGCCCTCGACGGCATGTTGATGGGCATTTCCCGCACGAGCTACGCGTGGGACTGGAGCGGCCGCCCGGAGCTCGCCGGAGCCGGCGCCGAGTCGTACCGCGCACACTGACGGGCGCGGGCGCCGGTCGATGCGCCGGTCTATGCGCCGATCTATGCGCCGGTCTATGCGCCGATCTATGACTGGTGGTGGACGAGGACGATCATCGCGGTCACCACGAAACCCAGCACGGCGACCAGGATCTGCGGGTCGGTGAAGAGGATCCGGTCAGGCGCGTCGGTACGCCGCTCGCCGTTCAGCAGCAACAGGTAGCGGAACAGTCCGAAGGCCACGAACGGGATGGTCAGCGCCATCGCCCCGTTCCTGGGCACCGTCGGCGCTTCGACCGTGTACAGGGCGTAGCTCAGGAGCGCGCTGGCAGCGCTGATGACGACGAGCTGCGAGAGGATCTCGCCCGTGTACTGCGCGAGCGCGGGCCGGTGCTGGATCGCCTCCGGGCCCAGCTGGCGGTATTCGGCCCAGCGCTTGCTCGTGGCGAAGAAGAACGCTGCGAAGCTCGTGCAGACGTACAGCCACGGGCTGATCTCCACGTCGATGACCAGCGCGCCGCTCACGGCCCGCACGAGCACACCGGCGCAGAGGATGAGCACGTCGAGGATCGCCACGCGCTTCAGGCGCCAGGAGTAGAGGATCATGAGGACCGCATACCCGGAGAGCAGCGCGCCGGCCTCGACGCTCAGCGTAAAGGCGAGCGGGACGGACACGGCGAGCAAGACGGCCGCCGCCCGCGAGGCGAGGACCGGCGACACGTCGCCGCGCGCGATCGGCCGCATCCGCTTGCGCGGGTGGAACCGGTCGGCCTCGCAGTCGAGGATGTCGTTCACCAGGTAGACAGCGCTCGAGACGGCGCACCAGAGAGCGAGGAGGACCACCGTCCGCCAGAGCAAGGGCCACCAGGAATCTGCTTCCGACGGCTTCCACGCGTCGCCCGCGCTGAAGGCGAGGGCCGCGAAGACGATCGCGTTCTTCGGCCACTGGTACGGGCGCAGCGCCTCGAAGAGCGCCGTCCAGCGCGCGAGGCCCCTCGCCGCTGCCGGCCCGGCCGCTACGACGGGTCGCGCGTAATCGCTGCCCACTGTCCCTCGACCTTGCTCACGAGATCCTGGAGTCGCGCTTCGAAAACGGCGTTGCCGCTGCCGGCAGCCGCCCACACCGTGCCGTACCTGCGGAGGCTTTCGTCCACCACTACGTCGCACGGCTCGAAAGCGCCCACCGGCGCCACGCCCCCGACCGGATAGCCGGTGAGGTCCAGCACCTCTTCCGGCGAGCCCATCTTGAGACGCTTGCGGCTCACCCCCAGGAGCTCTGCCAGCTTCGACGTGTCGACCTGCCGGTCGCCGGCCACGAGCGCCATGGTCGGGCGGCCTTCGGCCATGAAGACGAGTGTCTTGACGATCTGGCCGAGCTCGCAGCCAACCGCTGCGGCCGCGTCGGCCGCGGTACGGGTGCTCGCCTCGAATTCCACGACACGCGCGGGCAACCCGAGCCATTCGAGCGCCTGGCCGACCCGTTCCTGCGGTGTCATCTGCGCTAGCGTATCGCCCGCGGCCGTAGCAGCCATCGCAGGACCGGACATGGTCACACCCACGGGTTGCCCGGGAACTTGCCAGCGCGATCGTGCCGCGCGTAGCGTGGGAGCATGCCTCGCGTGCGGGCGGACGTCCTTCTCGTGCAGCGCGGGCTTGCCGAGACGCGTGAGCGCGCCCGCCGCCTCATCATGGCGGGCCGTGCGCGCGTCGGGACGGAGACGCTGGTGAAGCCAGCCACCCTCCTCGACGAATCCGCACCCATCGAGTTGCTCGCGACGGAGCGCTACGTGAGCCGCGGCGGCCAGAAGCTCGAGGCCGCACTCGCCACATTCGAAGTCGACCCCACGGGCCTTGCCTGTCTCGACCTCGGCGCGAGCACGGGCGGCTTCAGCGACTGCCTCCTCCAGCACGGGGCAGCGAGCGTGCTCGCGGTCGACGTCGGGCGCGCCCAGCTGCACCAGAAGCTGCGCGACGACCCGCGCGTCACCCTCCTCGAAGGCGTGAACGCGCGCAGCCTGCCCCTGCTGCCGCGAGTCGACTTCTTCGTAGCGGACGTCTCGTTCATCTCGCTGCGGAAGGTGCTGCCATCGGTGGCTGAGCGCGTCCCGCCCGGAACGCGGGGAGTGGTGCTGCTCAAGCCCCAGTTCGAAGCGGGCCCAGCCGACGTGCCGCGGGGCGGCGTGATCCGCGACGCAACGGTGCGCGAGCGCGTGCTCGAAGAGTTCGTGGGCTGGCTCGCCAGCGAAGGATGGAAGCTGCTCGGCACCGTCGAGTGCCCGGTGCGTGGCGGCGAGGGCAACGTCGAGTATCTTGTGCACCTCGAAACCGCGCTGGAGCCAGGCCAACTGTGCTGACGAATGTCGTGATCTTCCACCACCCCCAGAGCGAGGGCGCCGCCGCGTTCGCCGGGCAGGTCTCGACCGAGTTCGAGCGGCGGGGCATCAAGTCCATGGTCGCCGACGCCTGGCAGCCCGCGGCCATCGCGCACATTGCCAGCGCCGGGCTCGTCGTCTGCATCGGCGGCGACGGCACAGTCCTGCGCGCGGCGCGCGTGACCGTCCCCTACCAGGTGCCGATCCTCGGCGTGAACATGGGCAGGCTCGGCTTCCTCACCGACATGACTCCGCGCGACTTCTTCAACCACTTCGAACGCCTGATTGCCGAAGACTGGCGCCTCGAGGACCGGCTGATGGTGCGCGCGGACTTCTTCGACGGGGCCGACACCGAGCGCATGCAGTTCCACGGCCTCAACGACATCGTCATCAGCCGGCGATCGCCCGGCCGTCCCATCTACGTCGAGTTGCGCATCGACGGGGCGCACGTCGCCGTCTATCGCTGCGACGGTATCATCGTTGCGACACCAACCGGCAGCACCGGCTACTCGCTCAGCGCCGGAGGGCCCATTCTCGCCCCAACCGAGCACCACCTCGTGGTGACGCCCGTTTCCGCGCACCTCGCCCTGGGACGTTCGCTCGTCCTGCAGCCCGAGTCAGAGGTCGAGCTGCGGGTCACTTCCGAGCACGGCGCAGTGCTGAGCGTGGATGGCCAGGAAGACCTGCCGATGACGAGCGGGGCGCGCGTGCTCGTCGGCGTGAGCGAGTACGTGAGCCGGTTTGTCCGTTTCCGCGAGCCCGCGTCGTTCTACTCTGGCCTCGCCGAGAAGCTGGAGTTCCAGCTTTCGAGCACCATCTCCCGTGCTTGAACGGCTGAACGTCAGCGGCTTCGCCGTCGCCCGTTCAGTGGTCGTGGAACTGTCGCCTGGCCTGAACGTGTTCACCGGCGAAACAGGGGCAGGGAAGTCGCTCGTCGTCGGCGCCCTCGCGTTCGTCTTCGGCGCGCGCCGCGGCCGGGAGGTCATCGCCTCCGGTGCAGAGCGCGCGACGGTCGAGGCACTGCTCACGCTCGGCGGCGAGCGCGTGACAATCGAGCGCAGCCTCAGCCTCTCGGGCCGCTCGACCGCACGGCTCAATGGCGAGGGGGCGACCGTCGAGCGGCTGCAGGCGCTCGCCGGCCAGTTCGTCGACATCCACGGACAATCCGAGCAGATCGCGATCCTTCGCCCGGCCGTACAGCTCGCCGTGCTCGACGAGTTCGCGGGGCTGGCGTCGAAGCGGCAAGCGGTAACGCGCCTCGTCCGAGAAGTGCGCGAAACCCGGCGCCGGCTGCGGACGCTGGTGACCGGCGAGCACGAACGCGAGCGGCTGGCCGAGCAACTGCGCTTCGAGACCGCCGAGATAGCGGAGGCCGGGCTTGTCCCCGGGGAAGATGAGACGCTCCGCCAGGAGCACGCGCGTCTCGCGAACGCCGGCCGGCTGCTCGAGGACGCCACGGCCGCCCTGGAAGCGCTCGAGGCGCCGGCATTCGGCGAAGCGTCCGCAGCATTGGCCTCACTCCTCGCCCGGGACCCCGGCACGGCCGGACTCACTGAACTGGCGACTGCGCTCGACACCGCCACCACGGACCTCGGTCGCGGCCTGCGCCGCTACCGCGACGGTCTCGAAGAGAACCCCGAGCGCCTTGCGGCCGTCGAGGAGCGCCTCGACCGGCTGGCGCGCCTGAAGCGCAAGTTCGGCGACACCGTCGATGCGGTCATTGCTTACGGACAGGACGCCGCCCGGCGGCTCGCAGAGCTGGAGTCGGGCGAAGCCGACGCCGAGGTGCTGCGAGGACGCGAGGCCAGCCTCCTGGGGTCCCTGGCGGAAGCGGCAGCAGCGCTTTCCCGCGACCGCCGGTCGGCCGCCGGCGACCTCGTTCACGCGATTGCGGGAGAGTTGGGCCACCTCGGCATGGGTGGAGCGACGCTCTCCGTCGGCTTCGCCTGCGACGACGACCCGGAAGGCCCGGTTGTCTCGCTGCCCGACTACGAGATCGTCATCACCCACAGCCCCCTTGCCGGTGAGGGCGAGCCGCTGGCCCGCGCTGTCACGGAAGGCGGGGTCGACCGTGTCGAATTCCTCGCGTCGTTCAACCCGGGCGAAGCGCCGCGATCGCTCGCGGCCGTGGCGAGCGGAGGAGAGACGTCCCGCTTCCTGCTGGCGCTCACGACGGTCCTCGGCTCCGCGGCCGAGCCGCGCCTCGTCGTGTTCGACGAAGTAGACGAGGGCGTGGGCGGCCGCGCTGGCCGTCTCGTCGGCGAGGCCCTCGCCAGGCTGGCACAGCGCCACCAGGTGCTCTGCGTCACGCACCTCCCCCAGGTCGCCGCGTTCGCCACCCGCCATTTCACCGTTACCAAGCAGTCGGATGGGTCCCGCACCTGGTCCGACGTGGCAGTTGTGGAAGGCGACGCACGCGTGGACGAGCTCGCAGCCATGCTGGGGGGGCTGAGCGAGGGCTCCCGCCAGGCGGCCAGGGAGATGCTCGACGGCTCACGCGCCGGGGCCACCTGACGCGGCCAGGGGCTCGGGTCCGGCCTCGCCGTGGTCCCGCATTGGCCGCAGCCAGCGCCCCGGGGCGTGCTAAACTTGCAATATGCGGACAGCAGCAACGATCGACATCGCCACCCTGATCACGCGAACCCCGGGCGTCTATGGTGGCCGTCCCTGCCTGGCCGGCACCCGTTACCCGGTCCTTGAGATCGCGGTGCACTACAACGCGGGCGAACCTGCCGAACAGATTGCGGCTGACTACGATCTGCCGCTGCCTCACGTCTACGCAGGCATCGCCTACTACCTCGCCAACAAGCAGTCGATCGACGCCGAGCTAGAAGAAGAGCGCGTCGCCTACGAAGCCGCGCTCGAGGAGTACGTCGCCGACCGAGCCAGGGCCTCAGCCTGACAGGCATGGGCCTCCGCCTCTACATGGACCAGGACTCGCTCAACGACGCCGTGGTCGCAGGACTGCGGCTCGCAGGCCTCGACGTGGTAACGGCGCCAGAGGCGGCGCGCGAGCGGGCGTCCGACGCCGAGCAGCTCGCCTTCGCCGCGGCCGAGGGCCGGGCCTTGTACACTGCCAACCGCAGCGATTTCGCCCGCCTTCACAAGGAGTGGATGGCGCAAGGCCGGCTCCACTCAGGAATCATCACGCGATCCCACCAGCAGATGAGCGTTGGCGACCAGTTGCGCGCCCTCAGGCGAATCTGCGCGGCGTTCGAGCCCGACGCGGCGGCGAACCTCTTCGCATACTTGGAGGCCTGGGCCCTGCCCCACGGCTGACAGCGCGCCGCGACGGCACTACTCGATCACCGCCACCGCTTCGATTTCGACGAGGAAGCGCTTCTCGGCGAGCGACGACACCACGACAAAGGTGCTGGCCGGCATGCGGCCGGCGGTGAAGAACTGGCCGCGGGCTTCAACGATGGCAGGACGGTAGGCCAGGTCGGTCGTGTAGACGGTGAGCTTGACCACGTCATCCAGGCTGCCGCCACAGGCCGTGACGACCGCGCGAAGGTTGAGCAGCACCTGCACGGCCTGCGCTTTCGCGTCATCCGCGCCTACGAGCTGCCCTTTGCCGTCGAGCGCAACCTGTCCCGCAATGAATACGGGCGCGCCGTCTTTGACGATCGCGTGGGAATACCCGGGCGAGTTGACCATGCCCATGGGACGAATGATCCGCTTTGCCATCTGGAGACCTCCGGTTATCCCGGCAAGGCTAACGCTTGCGGGCCAACCGGGAAGCCCCGCGACCGACGTTATGTCAGCTGTAGCGCTCTTCCCGCCAGGGGTCGCCGTAGATATGGTAGCCGTAGGTTTCCCAGAATCCCGGCCGGTCGTGGTCGAGGAACTGGATGCCTCCGACCCACTTCGCGCTCTTCCAGAAGTAAAGGTGCGGGACGACGAGCCGCAGCGGCCAGCCGTGCTCTTTCGTCAATTCCTCGCCATTGTGGCTGTGGGCGAAGAGGACGCCCTCGCGCCGCAGGTCCGCCATCGGCACGTTCGTCGTGTAGCCGCCGTAGCAGTGGAGCATCGCGAACTTCGCCTCTGGCTTGAGCTGGATAGCGTCGAGCAGGGCGCTGAATGGGATGCCCTGCCATTCGTTGTCGTACTTGCTCCACGTGGTCACGCAGTGGATGTCGCTCACGTCCTTTGACTGGCCGAGGGCGTTGAATTCTTCCCAATTGAAGGACTTCTCTTCCTCGACGAGCCCCCAGACGTGGAACTTCCACGAGGCCAGGTCGATGCGGGGGATGCTGCCGTAATGGAGCACCGGCCAGCCGCTGGTGAGATGCTGGCCCGGGGGCAGCCGCACCTTGCCGTCGGGGCGCATTTCTCGTGTCGCCGGTGATGCCACGTTGCTTCTCCTGAACAATTGCACGTTCGTCCACCCCAGCGTAGCCAATCCCGATCCAGTGCGCCAAGACGCTGTACCGGCCAGGGCGATTGATAGCCGGACCAGGGGGTGGGCTGCCGCCGAAAGCACCCCTGACCTTCGGGGAATCCCCGGGGCGACCGCAACGGCCGCAATTCCGTAAGATGGGAGTCATGCAGGACGTGTCAGCCCGGCAACCAGCGTGGCGTGCCCGCATCCATGCGCGCCCGCGCGACGGCTGGTTCCTGGCCCTCGCCGCCGCCGTGGTAGGCCTCGACCAGCTCACGAAGTGGCTCATCCGCGATTTCGTCGCGCGGGGCGACTCGTATCCCGATGGCGGCCTGCTGCGGCTCGTACACATCACGAACACCGGCGCGGCCTTCGGCATCTTCCAGAACGCAGGCCCGCTCCTGGCCGTCACCAGCGTGATCGGCATGGCGGCGATCCTGGTGTATCTCTTCAACCCCGGGTTCGCGCATCCTCTCATGCGCGCCGGCCTCGCCCTGATGCTCGGTGGCGCCGTCGGCAACCTGATCGACCGCGTCGCCATGGGCGAAGTCACGGACTTCATCAAGGCCCCGCACTTCCCCGCGTTCAACGCAGCCGACTCCGCAATCACGATTGGGGTACTGTTGCTTGTATGGGCGATGATGAACGAACCCCAGGGGAAACCGGAATCGAACTGATCAGCGTGACGCGCGACGGCCGTGTCGACACCGTACTGGCCGAAGCACGGCCCGGGCTCAGCCGCGCCCGCCTCCAACGGCTTATCGCCGGGGGCCACGTGCGCGTGAACGGCGAACTGGTGCGCAAGTCGCTGCAGGTGCGGGCGGGCGACAACATCGCTCTCGAAGAGCCAGCCGCCGTGCTCTCGCTGCCCGCCGCCGCCTTCGACCTGCCAGTGCTGTACGAAGACGACTCCTTGGTGGCCGTCGACAAGCCAGGCGGACTCACGGTCCACGGAGCTCCGGGCGACACTGCCCCGTCTGTGGCGGGCTGGTTTGCAGCGCGATACCCGGGCGCTGCAGCGCAGTTCGGGGTCGAGCGCCCAGGCATCGTCCACCGGCTCGACAAGGACACCACAGGCGTACTGCTCCTCGCGAAGACCCCGGCCGCCCAGGCCGCACTGAGCGCGGCCTTCGAGGCGCGTACGGTCGAGAAGCAGTACCTCGCCGTCTGCGAGGGCGAGCCTCGCCAGGCCCGCGCCGTGGTCGACGCACCCATCGCCCGCCACCCCGGCGACCGCATGCGCATGGCGGTCGTGAAGCATGGCCGCGACGCGCGCACCGCCTACGAGACGCTCGCGACGGACCACGACCGTTCGCTCCTGCTCGTCCGCCCGGAGACCGGGCGCACCCACCAGATCCGCGTGCACCTTGCCGCCATCGGCGCCCCGGTGGCAGAAGACCGTGTCTACGGCTCCGGGACTGGTGAGCGCCAACTGCTGCACGCGTGGCGAATCACCGTGCCCCACCCGGACGGAGGGCGGCTGACCGTGACCGCGCCGCTGCCCGCGGACATGGTCGAAGCCGTTCGCGCCATGGGTGCCTCCGCGCTAGCCTTGACCTACTCCCAACCCGTCCCGCCGGAGCGCACCGGCGACGCCCCGGATTCGCCGTGACCGCCGTCAGAACCCGTTACGCACCGAGTCCCACCGGCGACCCCCACGTGGGCAACATCCGGACGGGCCTCTTCGCGTGGGCGCTCGCACGTGCCACGGGTGGGCAGTTTCTCCTCCGCATCGAGGACACCGACCAGAACCGGCTCATCCCCGGCTCGGTGGAGCGCATCTACGAAAGCCTGAAGTGGCTGGGCATCACCTGGGACGAAGGCCCGGACGTCGGCGGCCCGTATGGCCCCTACGTGCAGTCCGAGCGCCTGCACCTCTACCGCGAGGCTGCTGCCGCGCTCATCGCGAAGGGACGCGCCTACCGCTGCTTCTGCACTCCTGAGCGGCTGGACCAGATGCGCGCCGCCCAGGCCGCAGCGAAGCAGCCCCCCGGTTACGACGGCCTCTGCCGCGAGATCCCGGCCGCCGAATCCGAACGCCGCGGAGCCAGCGAACCGCACACGGTGCGCTTTGCGATGCGCAGGGAGGGCGTAACCGTACTCGACGACCTGGTCCGCGGGCAGGTCACCTTCGAGAACCGGCTCCAGGACGACTTCGTCGCGCTCAAGTCCGACGGCTTCCCGACATACCACCTCGCGCTGGTAGTGGACGACAGCGCGATGAAGATCACCCACGCCCTCCGCAGCGACGAGTGGATCTCAAGCGCCCCCAAGCACCTGCAGCTGTACGAGGCGCTCGGCATGGAGCCGACGAAGTTCGCCCACCTGCCCCTCGTACTCGGGCCTGACCACAAGAAGCTCAGCAAGCGCTCGGGGGACACGGCCCTCCTCGACTACCGCGACAGCGGCTATCTCCCACAGGCGATGCTCAGCTTCCTCGCGCTCCTCGGCTGGTCCCTCGACGACCACACCTCGATCGTTTCGTCGGACGAGCTCCTTCGGCACTTCAGCCTCGAACGCGTCGTCCCCAACCCGGCCGTCTTCGACGTCGAGCGGCTCAACTTCCTCAACGGCCACTGCATCCGCGAAATCGACGACGCGGACTGGACCGCGACCGTTCGCGACTGGGCGGGGCGCGGACTGCCCGCCTCCGTACCACGGCCGCTGGACGAACGTCTGTTGGACGCGGCGGCACCCCTCCTCAAGGAGCGCGTAGGCCGCCTGGACGAGATCGCGCCACTCGTGGAGTTCCTTTTCGGGTTCGAAGCGCCGGAGTACCCGGCCGGCCTCCTCGCGGAGAAGCTGGGTGGCGACCCGCTGGCTGCGCTCCCGGTCATCGACGCGGCGTTGCTCGCCCTCGACCGCGTGCCCGAGGCCAGCTGGGGTCGCGAAGCCGTCGAGGCCGCCGTCCGCGGGCTCGAGGAGCCGCTCGCGATGAAGCTGCGGAAGTTCGTCCCCGTGCTCTACGTGGCGGTCATGGGCCGGCCACAGGGCATCCCGCTGTTCGACTCACTCGCGCTCCTTGGCCGCGAGCGCACCCTCCAGCGGCTCCGCACCGCGCGGGCGCTCGTCGAGTAGCCCTCCCCAATCCGTGACCCAACGCCGGGCCGTCTGGAGCACTAGCGCACCCCCGTGCTAGTCTTGGGATCCTGTCGTTGGGGACTCGTCTAATGGTAGGACAGCAGATTCTGGATCTGTACGTGGGGGTTCGACTCCTCCGTCCCCAGCCAACACCGGCCTGAGCCGCTCGGGCTCACGGGGTCCCGCGCCGCGCCCCGCCGTCCATGTACAGCGCGCTCCCGTGCACGTAGCTGCACGCCTCCGAGGCGAGGAAGCAAGCCACCCGCGCAACCTCCTCCGGCTCGGCCATGCGTCCCGCGGGCACGCCGCTCCCCATCTCGCGGAAGACCTCCTCGACGTCGCGCCCCTCACGCAAGGCCCGTCTCGCCGCCAGCTCCCGTCCGCGGTCCGTGTTCGTCAGCCCCGGGCAGATCGTGTTCACCAGGATGCCGTCGCCCGAGGCCACGTCCGAAAGCGCCCTCGACGCGTTCAGCACGGCGATGTTCGCCAGGCTCGTCGGGAGGTTGCCCGGTGCTGGACTCGTGCCCGCCGCCCCCGCGATGTTCACGATTCGCCCCCAGCCGTTCGCGCGCATGTGGGGGATGACCAGTTGCGACATCCGCAGATAGCCGTAGAACTTCAGCTCGAGCGCGTCGTCCACGATCTCGCGCGTCAGGTCGAGCACGCCGGCCATCTTCGCCGCCCCGGCCGAGTTCACCAGCACGTCGACGCCGCCGAACGCCTCCACGCAGCGAGCCACAACCGTCGCGCACCCTTCCGGCGTCCGCAGGTCTGCCGAGACGCCCACGGCCCTTCCGCCGGCTGCCTCCGCTGCCGCAACCACGCCTGCGATGAGCGCCTCGTCGCGCCCCGCGACGCAGACGCTGGCGCCTTCGCGCGCCAGCTCGATGGCGCACGCCCGCCCGATGCCCCGGCTCGCCCCGGTGACGATGGCGCGTTTGCCAAGCAGCCCAAGGTCCATCGCCAACCTCCTGGAGCCGCGAGTTTACGCCCTCAGCCCCCCAACCCCGTTCTCCCGCCGGCGGGCGAAGGGGGAGGCGCCGGGTGCCATCTTTGGTAAAGGCAGTGCAGCGGGCCATGGTCAGCGATCCTCCGTTACAAAAAACGTGCGTTGAACGCAGCGCTCGGGCGAAAACGGGGTGCCTGGCAGGGGCTGGTTGGGGTCGTGGGCGTGGTGCGAGCCATGGACGGAGCGTGCGGGTTTGGGGTGGGGAAGTGGAAGGGGCGAGTGGCATCCCCAAGGGCATGGCTGCCGGAGGAACAGTACCCCGACCATGAGGGGGCGACCGATCCGATGCCAATCGTGCGGCAAGCTCGTCCGCCACGCTGCCGGGACAGTGGGGTTCCGGTGTTCGCGGCACGGGCGAACGAATCGTCTCGTGCGTGCGGCCGAACCTCCCGCAGGGGCCGGGAACCATCTACACTTCAACCATGCCGGATGACGCCGTGACACTACCTGCTCAGCAGATCTCGGTCGATCTTCTGGACCTCGACGGTCGGAATCCGCGCCTGGGCGAGCGCGGCAGGGCGGACATGCTATCGCAAGCCGAGATCATCGAGATTCTCTGGCGCGAGTTCGCGGTTGATGAGATCGCCTTTTCCGTTGCAGCCAATGGTTACCTGCCCTACGAGGCGCTGGTCGCCGAAGCAGCTCCTGCTGGGCGCTACGTCGTGATCGAGGGCAATCGTCGCCTGGCTGCTGTCAGGCTCCTCCTCGATGGAGAACTGCGCCAGCGAGTCCGCGCCACGGATCTCCCCGCGCTGTCGCCAGAGCGGAGGGAAGCGCTTCAAGATCTTCCCGTCATCGTCACCGCTCGGAAACTGGCGTGGAGTTACATCGGTTTCAAGCACGTCAACGGCCCACAGCCATGGGATCCCCTTGCCAAGGCCCAATACATCGCGGACGTTCACGAACACTACGAAGTTCCGCTTGCGGAGATAGCGACCGACATAGGGGACCGCCACTCGACAGTGCGCCGTCTCTACCGCGCTCACGCTGCTCTCCGTCAAGCGGCTTCTCAAGGCGCGTTCTCTCCCGACGACGTCCACAAGCGCGTCTCTTTCTCGCACCTCTACATCGGGCTCGACCTGCCTGGGATCAGGGATTTCGTCAAGGTGGCCAGCGACACGGATGTCGCGCTTGGGACCCCACCGATTCCCGCCGACAGGATGCAGGAGTTCTCGGAGCTTCTCGTGTGGCTTTGGGGCAGTAAGTCCCGGGCGAAACACCCCGTCGTGCGTAGCCAAAACCCGGATCTTCGGAATCTGGACGCGGCGCTCTCGGCGCCCGAAGGTGTCGACGCGTTGCGGGCGGGGCTTCCATTGGAGAAGGCTGTTGAGATCGCGGAGGGCGATACCAAGGCGCTGCGAGAACTCCTGGTCCGGGCAAAGAGTGACCTTCAGCAGGCCGTGGGAAAGGTGGTTACAGGGTACCGAGGGGAGGCGGACCTCCTGTCCACGACCGATGCCATTCGCCAACTGGCCGAAAAGCTGATGTTCGACATGAGAGACAAGCAACGCGAGTTGAGCCGGCGGGACGGCGACAAGCCCCAATGATCAGCCTCCCCTACCCTCCGAACGCTCGCGCTCCAATTACCGAAAAGGCCGATTGGCTCGAACTCGCCGCGTTAGCCACGACAGACAGGAACATGTCTCTAGAGGACCTGGCGAGGGAGTACCGGAGGACCGGCGAAGGGGCGGAAGCGGCGTTTGAGTTGGCAGAGGCGGAGGGTGACGAGCCGGACGAAGGAGGGGGAGGGCAGCCGCTCGACCCGGGCGGAGAGTTCAGCCTGGGCCTCGTCGAGGATGCATTCAACGAAATGGAGGATCGGGCCACTTCAATCGGAAGCGCCTATCCCTTTTCCGTGCAACCCAACTACATCCAGGCGACTGCCGACACGGACCGAACACTGTATTGCTTCCTCTTGTTGCTTCGCTGGTTCGGCATTAGAGCGATACCTGCGCGCAAGCGGGTGGCTGCGCTTTTCGAACGACTGTCGCTTGCGGCTGCGCGCGCGTATTTCGGAGGGGCTGACGCCGAGTATTACAGGTTCGGAGAGCCCCGGAAACCGGACGCACCGGAGCATTTCAAACAGGCCCTGCTTGACCTGTCGGGCAGGCTGGGAGAGCCATTTAAACTAATCGAAGGGTCTCCCTATCATCACTCCGGGGACCGAGGGTTGGACCTCATCGTTTGGAGATCGTTTCGCGACAAGCGACCTGGGAAACTGGTGGGCTTTGGCCAATGTGCAACGGGAGCTGATTGGGAGACGAAGACCCGCGATCTCAACGTCGATTCGTTCTTCAAGGTGTGGGCGTCGCCTCCGCCGGCGGTCACACCGGTACGAATGTTCTTTGTACCCTTTCGCGTGGAAAGTCAACACTGGGTGAGACATTCCGCCGACGCAGGCGTCCTCTTTGATCGATGCCGCATCGCTTCGTTCGCGGATAGCATACCTGAGCGCCTACTCGACGAATGCCGGCTATGGTCGTTGGATGTCCTTCAGGAGCTCCGGCAGCCATGAGACATCGCTTCCATGCGATCTGTCCCTACTTTGCGATGTTTCCAGAGTCCTTCCCCGAGCGATGGTTGAGTCTGCTCACAAAGCCTGGGGACACCGTCCTCGATCCGTTTTCTGGGCGCGGAACCACGGCGTTTCAGGCAGTGCTTATGAACCGCAAAGCCGTGGCGAACGACATTAACCCCGTCGCCTTCTGCGTGACGAAAGCAAAAGTCGAAGCCGCGAGCCGGGATTCGGTGGTTGCCCGCCTTGAGAGACTCGAGGCTCAGTTCCGGTCGCTGTCACTCGAGGTGACTGCGGATTTGGAGCCGAATGCGGAGTTCTTCCGAATGGCGTATCACGCCGGGACGCTTCGGGAGTTGCTGTTCCTCCGGTCCGAATTGAACTGGAGAGACAGCGCCCCCGACACGATGCTCGCTGCGATCATCCTCGGGATCCTGCACGGCGAGACCGATCGGTCAAGCCGCTACCTGAGTAGCCAGATGCCCAGGACCATCAGCACGAAGCCCGCGTACTCAGTCCGATGGTGGCAAGCGCGAGGATCGATGCCGCCCATTCGCGACGTGTTCGCGACCCTTCGCCGCGAGGTCGAGTTTCGATACGCCACAGGTGTTCCGAGCGGGCAAGCAACAGTAGTTCTAGGCGACATGCGTGAACTTCACCGAAGGCGGGCCGACTTCCCTGGTCCGGTACGCTGCGTGATCACGTCGCCGCCATACTTTGACACCACTAGCTTCGAAGAAGATCAGTGGCTGCGGCTTTGGTTCCTTGGCGGCCCGCCCCACCCCAGTCGAGGCCGCGTCTCTCCAGATGACCGACTTGTCGACCGGTCGCGATACTGGGGAATGATGCTGGACTTCTGGAGGATGCTGAGCGGCGTGCTCGATGACTCAGCCGACGTGGTGGTTCGCCTGGGTGGCAAGGACACGCGTCCGCAGGAGGTCGTGGCCCAGTTGGAGGCCAGTGCTGCCATTACGCGGCGCAAGGTAACGCTCGCGCACTCCGAGACGAGTCTCATCGCGCGGCGCCAGACAAATGCGTTTCGGCCCGGAAGCGCCGGAGTGAAGTTCGAAGTCGACTGCCACTTCCGATTTGAGTGAGCCACATCGCCGGACCTGGCGCGACTTGGTAGGTACGGCGTTAGGTGGAAGCCCGCCTGAGCGCCAGCGCTGGAGCGCCCCTTGCCGCACGGAGCGTATGAGGGATCGTTTTGTTGGCGGGGGGACGGAGCAGCCCGTTGCGAATCGAATGGAAGTCCGGCCGTCACGGCGGCGGGCGCTGCCCGGTTGGCTTCGAGTTCCTGAGGGGCCGGGAAGACGGACGGCTCGTGGACCATTGACCACCGCACCAACCCTCATGGCCCGGGTACTGACGGCAGCGCCCCACCGCCAGGGCCGCGACGCAGCCGCGCCACGCCACGCTTCCAGCTCGCCGCGATTGTCCTCACCCTCCCGCACACGAAGTCCACACCATGCAGTACAAAACCACGCACACACGACGTCCACACACGTACCGCACGGGTCACGCACCGCGCCCGCTGGCCCATGCCTCCCGCCTCCGGAGGCGGCCAACGGCCTCATCACCCGGCGCACGTGCTCGACACTCAGCCCCCCATCACACGCGGACGTGTGGTCGCGTGTGCTCCACCTCACGGATTTCGCGCGACGGGGCTCCACACCAGCAAGGTGTCCACCGCCAGTGGCCGCTCGACGCAGGACTGCCTACCATGCGCGGCATGCAGGTCAGCCCGTCCGTCCGCGCCGTCCAGGTCCCCGACGACAATCCGATGCACCCGGACTTCACGAGCATCTACCTCGTGGGCAAGGGCCAGGTGCTCTCGATCGATTCCGGCGAGGCGATGGAGCGCTACCGCTGGATGCTCAAGGGCTACCTCGCGGCCGTCGAACGCTCCGAAATCGCCCTCGCCGGCATCACCCATCACCACGCCGACCACAGCGGCAACCTGAAGTGGGTGCACGAAGAGCTCAAGGCCGAGATCGTCGCCCCAAAGGCCGGCATCCCCCTGCTCAGGGGCCGTCTCCCGCGCAGCGGCGTCCGCGCCTTCGCCGAGGACGAGGTGGTCGACCTCGGTGGGGGCGTGCGCGTGCGCGTGCTCACGACACCCGGCCACAGCGTCGACTCCGTCTGCTACTACCTGGAGGAGGAGGGCGTGCTCTTCAGCGGCGACACGCTCCTCGGCAGCAGCACGACGACGGTGCACGACCTGGGTGCCTACCGGCGCTCGCTCGCCCAACTCCTGGCGCTGCCGAACCTGAAGGTCATCTGTCCCGGCCACGGCCCGCTCGTGCACGACCCGCGCGAGCGGCTACAGCAGTACGTGAAGCATCGCGACATGCGCGAGCGGCAGATCCTCGGCGTCCTCGAGGGCGGCGGCGCGATTTCGAGCTGGGACATCATGCTCCAGCTCTACCCCGACATCGACAAACGCCTGCGCCGCGCCGCCGACAACAACGTGCGCTCACACCTCACGCAACTCAAAGACGAAGGCCGGCTGAAGGTGTACCCGGGCAAGCCGCGCCGACCCAACGCCGCCAGGCAGGCTCGCGACGTCGAGCACGCGAAGTACCGCTCGGGCGTGATCAAGCAGGCCCGGCGGTACGAAGGCGAGCAGCGGCGGGCCGAGATCCGCGCCCAGGAGAACCCACCCAGTGCCGAATGGACGGAACCGCCGCGCTACGAGCTCACGTGAGGCGGAGGGCCGCGAACCGCTACGCGCGTGGTGTGGCCCGGCGTCTCGGGTGCTCAGCGGGCGAAGGCGCGTCGGGCGGCGTCCAGGCTCTCCGGCGCGCCAATGTCGAACCAAGGGCCCTCGACGGGGACGGCTACGACGCGCGCGCCCGATTCCACCAGCTTCTGGATGGCGCGCGGGAGCTCGTACTCGCCCCGGGGCGACGGCTCCAGCGCGTCGACCATCGGCCAGATGGCTGGCCCGAGTACGCCGAAGCCGGCGTTGTTCCAGCGCGTGCCCGACGTGCCGGGAGCCGGCTTCTCGACGATGCGCCGGACGAGCAGCGCGCCGCCCGCGTCCTGCTCGACGTACACCGCGGCGCCCGCCCAGGGGTCATCGACCTCGTTCACCGCGATGACGGCGTCGGCGAAGCGGGAGGCGCGCAGCACATGCCCGTAGTTCTCGCCGCGTACCACGATGTCGCCCCAGGCGAAGAGGAACGGTCCGTCTCCGAGATGCTCGCGGGCCAGCGAAAGCGCGCGGGCGGTACCGTCAAGGGCCGCCTGGCGCACATAGCGAATGTCGAGACCCGAGCCCGCGCCATTGCCCAGCTCCGCTTCGAGCACCCCCGCGAGGTAGCCGGTCACGATCGTGACTTCGCATATGCCCGCCGCGATGAGGCCATCGAGGATGCGGACGACAATCGGCCGGCCACCGACCTCCAGGAGGGGCTTGGGTACGGACCGGGTCAGGTCCCCCAGGCGAGTGCCGCGGCCCGCGGCGAGGAGCACGGCCCGCTCGATCACACCTGCGTCAGCCCGGCCGAGGCGTGCACCTCGAAGGCGGGGCCGCCCGTCGCAGCTTCCGCGGCCTCGATCACCTGGGCCACGCGCTCGGGGCGGACCGCGGCCAGCGCGAAGCCGCCAAAGCCCGCGCCCGTCAGCCGCGCCCCGTACGCGCCAGCCTTGCGCATGGCGGCGCAGAGCCGGTCGAGCGCGGCGGTGCTGCAGCGCAGGTCCTGGCGCAGGCTGTTGTGCGACGCGTCGAGCAGTTCGCCAAAGGCCTCCAGCTCTCCCGCCAGCAGCGCCGCCTCGGCTTCGTCCACGCGGGCGGCTTCGCCCAGGATGTGGCGGGCGACGCGCCGTACGGGCACCTTCGCGACCGGGTCCCAGCGGTCAGCGGTGAAGCGCACCAGGTGCTCGACGTCCACGTCAACGCCGTGGGCGACCTCCTTCGCGGAGACCTTCTCCGGCAGGTCGTCGACGAGCAGCTCGACCACGTCGATACCCGCGACCTCGCGCAGGAACGGCGGCGCTCCGATGTCGAGGCCCACCTGGTCGGCGAGCATGGCCGCCGCGAGCCGCGCCCCCACGACCCGCTCGTTGTACGCGTCGCGGACGGCACCGCCCTTCGGCGCTTCCTCGCCCGACGACGCGGCGACGAACGCGAGGCCCGCCGGGATGGGCACCGGCCGCCGTGCGGGCGGGTCGAAGTCGATCCGCAGAGCGTGGCCCGCCTGCGCGAAGACGATCACCGCCTGGTCCATGCCGCCGCTCTCCACCCCGCTGTGGCGCTCGGCAACGATCGCGCGGCGCACCAGGTCTTCGCGGTCGAGCGGCATCCCCCAGGCAGCGGCCAGTGCCGCGAGAAGCCCGGTCGTGAACGCCGAGGACGAACTCAGCCCGCCCGACGAAGGGAGGTCACCGCCCACGAGCACGTCAGCACCGCGTGCTGGAGCCAGGTCCAGGAGCTGGTGAAGGGCGCCGGCGACGTAGCGATGCCAGGGGGCAGTGCCGTTGGTGAGGCGAATCCGTTCGAGACGGGCTTCACCCTCGAACGCCGCCGAAACGACCGTCACGGCGTCCCCGTCCGCAGGCGCGGCGGCCAGGGTCACGGCGCGCTCGATCGCGATTGGCAGCACGGGGAGGTGCGCGTAGTCCGTGTGTTCGCCGATGAGGTTGAGGCGCCCCGGCGCACGCACGACAACCGTGGGCGGGCGCCCGAAACGCTCCTCGAAGGCTGTGCGAAGCTGGTCCAGCGGGGTGGTCACATGGCGAGCGTAGCACCCCGGCGGGCTACCCTCCCGGGGGCGGCCGGTCGCCGTAGCTGACCGCAAGGCCCGCGCGCGCGTCCGACTGGATGCCGTATTGCGGGATGGGGTAGCGCATGCCGTTGGCGCTCAGTCGCTTCATGCCAGCGATAGCACGCGGCAGGTACTTCGGCGGCAGCGCCATCAACAGCTCGTCGTCGAGCACGCCGCCGTAACGCCGCTCGGCAAAGCAGGGGATGGCGAGGCTCGGCTCACCCGTGACGAGCGCCCGGCCCCAGGAGTCCGCGCAGGCGGATTCGCCCACGACGCTCCAGTCGAACTTCTTGTAGCCGCTCCACTGCAGACCGTTGATGAAGAGGATCATCTGGCCGGGCGTGGCGTAAAGCATGCAAATGTCGGGTGGATCGAGGCGCCCGGAGACGAGCGGCGAAACGGCCATCGCCTCGTAGCGCCCAAAGGGCACGACGTCCATGGCACGCTGGTGGGCGGCCGAGTCTTCGAGCGTTTCGAACCAGACACCGGCCATGCCCTTCCCCGAGAGCCACGCTTCGTCTTGCGCGCAAAGGCCGATGACGGCGCCGCACTGTGCGCCGACCAGATCCTTGATGGTGATACCCACGGTCCAGCCGAGCCGCGATGCCTGGGCGACCACCTGATCGGTCGTGTGGACCGCGGTGGGCCGGCGGATCTTCGGCACGGCCTCCATCTCGGCGGCAGTCACGAAGAGCTTCATGCCGATGGGCGTGGTCTTGAGCCGGAGAAGGGCGTTCAGGTCGTCGACGAGTTGACGCCAGTCGTAGCGCACCGGCTCCTCGGACGGGATTTCTTCGACGGCGAGCGTGGTCATGGCGGCGCCTCGGGTGCGGGATGCCCGGATAATACGCCGCGCACGGGCGGTTCAGGCGATGCCAGGGAGGTTTTCGCCGCGAATCAGCAGCGCCAGGCCCGCCGCGAACATCACGACGCCGGTGAGGCGCGAGAGTTGGGGGCCCCAGCGCGTGATCTTCTCGGCGAAGATGAGCACGCCGAGTGTGAGCATCCAGCCGATGCTCATGACGCCCGCGACGATGAGCCCGAGCATGAGCCCAACGCAGCAACCCAGGCAGAAGAGCCCGTGCTTTGTGCCGATGCGGAGTGCGCCCGCGGCGCCAGGACGCCATTCGGTGAGCATGAAGCCGACGGGAGTCCTGCACTTCGAAAGGCAGAGTTGTTTGAGCGGGGAAAGCTGATACACCCCGGCCAGGATGAGCAACGCACCGCCGGCATAGGGGGCTGAGTCCGTGACGCGGTCCCAACGCCCGGCGGCCTCGGCCACGGCTTCGTTGATCCCGTAGGCGCCGAGCCCGAAGAGCCCCCAGATCAGGAGATAGCCGCAAACGAACAACGTGATCAGCCCGGCGGCGGGCAGCGGCCGATAGAGCTTGCGGGCCGAACGACCGTACATGGTGACCATCGGCGAGGCTGCCGGGAGCATCATCGCCGCCATCATCGCCGTCCAGCCGCCGAAGAAGAGGGTGACGGTCGCCGGCCACGCCCACGACTGCATTTGCTCCGAGACGCCGAGGCGCATGCGCACGTCCGCGGGCGCCGACATCTCCATGGCGGTCATCTCGCGGTCCTGTGCAGCAACCGCGGACTCCGTCATGGCGGCAGCCGCCGACGCGTCAGCATCCATCGCCTCCGCCGTGGACATGGTGTCGAGCGGTTTTCTGGCCTGCGCGAGCGGCGCGGAGGCGGCGGTGGAGCTGTCGTCCATCGCGTCGTTCGCCTCGAGCACGACGAACCAGCTCGACGCGGTCGCGGCAAGAAGGGCCGCGCCAACAACGAGCGTCAGCCGGTCGAGCCGGACGTGTTTGCGGATCTGTGCGAGAAGGGCCACGCTCAGCCGCGCCAGGTGAACGCGACGCGCGAGCCGTTGCCCAAGCTCTCCCACGGGCGCAGGTCCGGGTCGTTCCACTTCGAGCCGCTGGCGTCGGCGAGTTCCACGGTGTCGACTTCGAAGGCCGCCATGACCGGCGCGTTGAGCAGCTTTGCCTGCTTGCCATCGGGCGTCTTCAGCCAGGTGAGCTGATTCGCGCCAACTCCGGCCACGGAGGCCGTCACCGTCTCGCCCTCGCTCCGCACCTCGATCCTCGCCGTGCGCGGGGGGAGCCATTCGCCGATGGCAGCCGACATGCCTGCCCACGGCCCGCCGCGCTCGCCGCGAAAGATGCCCTGGAGAGCGCCGCGCTGGGCGGCGCTCAGCGGTTCGTCGAAGTAGAGGCGGGCCTTCTCAATCCCGCCGAAAAAGTCCCCGGGCAATTGAAGGGCGAGTGCCATCCGCGCCCCAGAGAGGTCCACGCCGTCCGCCACGCCATCTGCGATTTCGTAGAGTTGCGCAGCGGAACACCAGCCCTGGTCCGGCTCGGCCGGTCCGAGGACGCAGCGGCAGACCATCTTGCAACTGCACGACTCCCACCAGTGTCCCGAGATTCGCCACGTCATCGAACATCTCCCCGATGCTTTTCTCGACATTCTACGAAGTTTGTCAAGGCGTACCGGCGGCGGCCGGGCCCGCCGCCGGTAACCTGCTGGCCCACGACTGCGTCCCCGGCCGACGGGGCGTTAGACTCAGCGCACTATCGCGGGTGAGGAGGACGCCATGGCGAACTACGTGCGGTTCCGGCGAGCCAACGGAAGGACTGGCGCGGGCCTGCTGGAAGACGGCCGCATTGCGGTCATTCGTGAGCCGTTCTGGGAAACGACCGAGCGGACGGGCGAAAACCTCACAGTCGAGAGCGTGAAGCTGCTGGCGCCGGCTGAGCCGCGGTCGATCGTCTGCGTCGGGCTGAACTACGCCAGCCACCTCAACGGCCGCCCCGTGCCCGACCCGCCGACCCTCTTCTTCAAGCCGCTTTCGAGCGTTGCGGGGCCCGGCGCCGAAATCGTGCTGCCTCCCGATGCGGGCCGGGTCGACCCCGAAGGGGAGATCGTGATTGTCATCGGCCGCGAACTGAAGGGCGCATCCAGGGACCAGGCGATCGAGGGGATCTTCGGCTACACCTGCGGCAACGACGTGTCGGCGCGGGAGTGGCAGCGGTCCGACGGCCAGTGGTGGCGGGCGAAGGGGAGCGACACGTTCGGCGTGTTCGGGCCAAGCGTGGCGACAGGTCTCGACTGGCGCTCGATCGAGTTGCGCACGCGCGTGAACGGCGTGGAGGTCCAGCGCGCAACGTCGGCGGACCTCATCCGCGACATCCCGGAGATCGTGCGGCTGGTGAGCGCGGTGATGACGCTGGTGCCCGGCGACGTGATCTACACGGGCACTCCCGGGGAGCCTCAGCCGCTGAAGATTGGCGACGTGGTCGAAGTCGAGGTGGCGGGCGCTGGCGTCCTTCGGAACGCGGTGATCTGAGCGACAGGGCCTGTTCGGGGGCCGGGCCGTAACCGCGCTGTAAAAACTCGGGGCATTCCTCGCAAAGGCGCTTTAGGGTTGGGCGCGGGGGTCGTCTTTGGAGGTATCCGGCCGACGAGCCGCCCAGGATGAGAAGCATGAGCCGCGCCACGCTCCTTGCAACTCCCGCGCTGTCCGCAGCGGCGCCAGCCGTCCCGGCGGACGACAGTCCGTGGGCGACGCTCGCTCGCGATGTGCTTGGGGCAGCCTCGACGAGGGAGGACGGCCGGGCGGCAGGCCCTCAACCACTTGCCGCGCTGTTGGCCACGGTCGACGAGACGGGCGAGATTCGCGCGATCTGGCGTGCCCGCCACGGGGTCGGCTGGCAAACGGGCGCGCGACCCCCAATGCGCTCGGCGTACCGTCTGCGCAACCGGCTCAGCTCCTCGTGGCTGCCGACGTTCACGGCTGCCTGAGCGTCAGCACCCGCCACCCGGGCGTGAAGTTACAACTCGGTGAAACACGAAGTTTGGAGCGTCGCAGCGGCTATCCGCCCGTCCCTTTCCGGCCGTTCTGTTCCATAGCTCGGGTAGAACTTCACGCTGAGGGGCCTCCCCATGATCACTCCGGCCGTGCTTTCCTTCCCATCCCGGGGATTCATCGTCGACCTCGACGGGGCACCCGCCGGGCTCGCGGAGCAGCTCGAAGCGAGCGGCGTTGCAGCCCTGGCCGCGCGCACGGTGGACGGCCTGTACGTGGAGCCCGCGCATTCTCTCGCGGCGGTACTGAGCGCAATCGACCAGGCCGGGGCTCGCATGCGCACGTTGCGCCGCGCTGGCGGGAGCCGGGCCTGGGAGCGCACCGTCCGGCCGGCCCGCGAGGCGGAGTCGCGTCTGCGCAACCATCTCAGTGCCTGCTGGCTGCCCACGCTTCCCGCGGCATGAGCGGCCTGCGCGACAGTCACCGAATGCACTCCCGTCTTGCACTTTCCTGAACAGCGAGACGGGCGACTATCTAAATACACAGACAGCCTGCGCGCTATCCGCCACGGTGCTTTCGGGGCGAGGCAGGCTGTCGCGTGGATTCAGAGGCGCGCTATGTTCGAACGCGCGGGGGGAGACGGCATTTGAACAGCCTGGCCAGGTCTCGCACAGGATTCGTGCTCATCGCGCTGCTCGCAGCAGTCGTGCTGCTGCCGCGTTCGGCCCACGGGCTCTCGGGAGGCCCGTCGGGGCTTCCCACGGTCGCGTTCAGGGAAGGCGTGCAAATCGAGATCGTCGCGGGCGGCGGCGACGAGTTTGCCCGCGTGGGCGTGACCCGAACCGCTGCGATTACGCCCACGTCGACATTCGTCGTGACGTACACCGGGTTCACCGCGCAGGCGCAGACCGCGTTCCAGGCGGCTGTGGACATCTGGGCGGGCACCGTCGTTTCGTCCGTGCCGATCCGGGTGAACGCCAGCTGGAGCGCGCTCGGCAGTGGGATCCTCGGCAGCGCAGGCCCCACGAACTTTGCGAACTTTGGTTCGAGCCCGCCGGCGGGCGCGGTCGCAAGCACCTGGTATCCCATCGCGCTGGCAAACGCCCTCGCCGGGAGCGACCTCGACTCGACGCACGCCGACATCTCCGCGTCGTTCAGCAGTGCCTGGTCCGCCTGGTACTTCGGCACCGACGGGAACACGCCGAGTAACCAGGTCGACTTCGAGAGCGTGGTCCTGCACGAGCTCGGCCACGGGCTGGGCTTCCTCGGCACCATGAGCTACAGCAGCGGTACGGGATCCTGGGGCTTCGGCAGCCCTGCTAAGCCGACCGAGTACGACCGCCTCACTGTCAACGGCTCGAGTCAGAACCTGACCACGGCCTTCACGAACCCTTCGACCGCACTGGGCACCCAGCTCGTGAGCAACAACATCTTCTTCAGCGGGACCAACGCTGTGGCCGCAAACGGCGGGGTGAAGCCGAAGCTCTATTCCCCCACCACATGGAGCGGGGGGTCGAGCATTTCGCACCTCGACGACGCGACCTTCCCCCCATCCTCTCTAAACGCACTGATGACGCACGCCATCGGCTACGCGGAGGCCGAACATGACCCCGGCCCAATCGTGAAGGGCGTCTTCACGGACATGGGCTGGCAGATCAACAGCGGTGGTGGCGGTGGGGGTAACCCCGTACCCGCCATCAGTTCCCTGAGCCCGTCGTCGAAGGCGGCAGGGTCGTCGAGCTTCACACTCACGGTCAACGGCTCGGGCTTCGTGAGCGGCTCAGTGATCAGCTTCGGTGGCGTCAACAAGACCACGACGTTCGTGAGCAGCGTCAAGCTGACGGCGACTGTCAGCGCCTCTGACGTCTCAGCGCAGGGGACGCGCAACGTGAAGGTCACCTCACCCGGGCCTGGCGGTGGGACGTCCAACACGCTGACGTTCACGGTGACAGCGTCCGGCGGAGGCGGGGGTTCGATCCCGAGCGGCAGCTACTACCTGAGCCTGGCCACGGCACAGGTCCTGGGCGGCGTCAGCGTCGCTCCGAACGACATCGTCGCCAAGAACGGCTTGAGCTACATCAAGCTGTTCACAGGCAGCACCGTCGGCCTCACGGGCCTGGCCATCGACGCGTTCCAGGTGCTGAGCGACGGGACGATCCTGATGTCGTTCTCCGCCCCCGGCACCGTCCCGAACATCGCAGGAACCGTCGACGGCGCCGACATCGTGAAGTTCACGCCGACGGTCACGGGCAACTATTCCGCCGGCACGTTCAGCATGTTCTTCGACGGTTCGGACATTGGCCTCAGCGGCACCGCAGAGAACGTGGACGCCTTCTCCTACGTCAGCGGCAAGCTCCGCTTCTCGACGAGCGGCGCGTTCACGCTCACATCCGGGCTGACGGGCGCCAACCACGACGTCGCGGTCTGCAAGGCTTTCGTCTCCGGCGCAGCGACTTCCTGCACCAATGGGACGGGCACCTATTTCGACGGTGACGACGTTGGGCTTACCCTCTCAACGGAGAACATGGACGCCCTGTTCGTCGGCACTGACGGCACCATCTACTTCTCGACGTCGGGCGCGTTCGCTTCGGGCGCGGCGTCGGGCGCTGGTGGGGACATCGTGGCGTGCAGCGGTCCCATCACGGGAACGACGACTTCATGCACTTCGGAAAGCGTCGTGCTCAACGCCGCCGGCGCGGGCATCACGGGCAACGTCACGGGGTTCGGGATCGCGCCCTGACCCTGGCTCTCTGCCGACTCTGAACGGCGGCGCCTTCACGGGCGCCGCCGTTTTTCGTTTGGTGGCGCGCCGGACTCCCAGGGACGGTGAACTGCGGATGGCCCGGAGTGGGCGCTTCGCTCAGGACCGCGCGGTCAGCGCAGGCCTTTAAGGAAGTCGACCATCAGCGCGTTGACCTCGTCCGGCCGCTCTTGCTGCGTCCAATGCGAGCACTTCTGGATGTGCTCGATGCGGAGGTTGGGGATCCATTCCCGCATCGGCTCTGCCAATGCGGGAGTGAGGATGAGGTCGTTCTCGGCGGTGATCATCATCGCGGGCACGCGGATAGTCCGTTCCGGGTATCCCCGTACCTCTTCCCAGGTGAAGTCGACGGCACGGTACCAGTTCAGGGCGCCACGAAAGCCGGTGCGTTCGAACTCTCGGGCGTAAACGTCGAGGTCGGTTCGAGAGAGCAGTCCGCCGCCGGGTGGGATGTTCTTCGTGACGCCGCTGCCATCGCCGCCGACGGTGGCGAACGTCCAGAGGTCCTGGGCGTGGTCATAGCGGTGGAACATCTTGTCGAGGAAGCCGCGCGGGTCCGCTTCCAGCTCGGCTTCGGCCTGGCCCGGCTTCTGGAAGTAGAGCATGTAGTAGCCGCGGTCGCCCTCGCCAAAGGCCTCGTGCAGCATCTGCGTCCTGGGGATCGACTGGGGGGCGCCGCTGTAGGGTGTGTTGAGGCCGATCAGCCGCTCGGTGCGGGCGGGATAGCGGAGCCCGAACTGCCAGATGTGGTAGCCACCCCAGTCGTGGCCGACGATGACCGCCTTCTCGAGGCCGAGGGCATCCAGCAGGCCCGCTATGTCGGCGCAGATCACGCTGGTGCGGTACTCACGCGGGTCTGTGGGGGCATCCGTGCCACCGTAGCCGCGCATGTCCGGGGCAATGGCGTGGAAACCGGCTTCCGCAAGCGCGCGCAGCTGGTGGCGCCACGAATACCAGAGCTCGGGGAAGCCGTGGCACATGACCACCGGGAAGCCGCTGCCTGCCTCGGCGACGTGCATGCTGATCCCGTTCGCGGTGATGGTGGAGTGGCGGATGGTGGTGTCCATGGACTTGTCCCCCCGGGCTGGCTCGGGACATCGTAGAGCACCGCTGGCAGCGGCGCAGGCTCTGCCAGGGGCCGGGGCCGGCGGTACTTGTGGTAACATCAGCGGACCGGGCGGGCGTGGTTCAATGGCAGAACGCGACCTTCCCAAGGTTGAAGCGAGGGTTCGATTCCCTTCGCCCGCTCCATCCCGGTGACAACGAACGAGGGCGGCCCGACGGGCCGCCCTCGCTGCATGTTTCGAGAAGGCCGGGCGCCAGGGGCCGGGCCCGCCACGGGCGGCCTCTACGAGGCGCGGGCTGCGGGCGCGGGCTGCGGACGCTGGGGCAAGGCTGCGACGACCGTGCTGCCGCCAGACCGGGCACTCAGCAGGTCGCGCTGGGCTCGCCGCAAGAAGTCGCGGACCTCGAGCTCGCCCTGGTACCCGGTGAGCGAAACCACGGGCTGTACCGAGCCAGCACGCTCCCGCGGGATCGCGGCGCCGAGGGCAGCCAGCAGGCCGTCAGCCTTCTCCGCCGCGTTGCGTTCGCGGTCGTCGACAACGATGGCCGCGAAAACCGGACCTTCCAGGTGGGCGAGAAAGTCGCCGTCCGAGGAAGCGTGGCGAAGCGAGCGTCCAACCGCATGCAGGAAGCGCGCGTCATCTTTCTTCTCGCGGTCGGCTCCGTTGAGGTCGGTAAGGATGAGGGAGAAGCCGCGCCCGTTGCGGACGGAGCGCATCATCTGGCGTCTGAGCTCGAAAACGAAGTGGCGGCTGTTGGGCAGGCCGGTAGACGTATCCTCGTAGATGCGGCCGCGCATGCGCTCGAGGGCATGGTGGAAGCGGCGGCCCTGCTCCGATTCCTCGTACCAGAACTGGAGGTGGACGCCCGCGAAGAGGACGGTGGAGACGAAGATGACCACCCAGTTCGCGCCTTCGCCCGTAGCGACGAGCGTCAACGCCTGCACGGCGAACAGGATGAACCAGAGCGCGAACGTAGCCGGCCGCATGATCTTGAACAGCGGCGAGGTCTCGACCGAGCCCAGCGTGTTGGGGTCGGCCGCAGGGAAGAGGAACGCGTTCAGGCCGGGCGGCTTGTTCACCAGATCGCTCCGAGGGTTCTCCCTTTCAACTTCGGGTGAGAGAGCCCGGGGCAACAGCGGCCGCCTGTAAAACGCATGTAAATCGTGTGGGCTGCCGGGCCGCGGCCGACCTACCTGGCGGTGCCGGGCGCGGCCGCCGACGCGCTCTCCGGAGATGGCGCCCCCGCCTCGCGCGCCTCGCGGATCGGCCGCACGAGCAGCACGACGGCGGCGGCGGCATACGTCAGCAATGCGGTGACCGTGAACGGCACGCCGTAACCGCCACTCTGGTCGTGAAGGAACCCAACACCAATCGGCCCGAGCCCGCTGCCTACCTGCCCCGCGAAACTGATAAGGCCGAAGACGGCGCCGAATGACACCATCCCGAAGACTTCTCCCACGAGCAAAGACTGCATCATGTACACGTTGCCGATCGTGAAGCCGAACACGAGCGTGAGGATCCACGTCGCGGGCACGCTCTCTGTATGGATGATGAGCAGGATGCAAGTCCCCTGGACGACGAAGAGCACGGCCGCGAGCAGCCGCTTGTCCACACCGTCGGCGAAGATGCCGACGGCGAGGCGAGCCACGATGCTGCCCAACGCCGTCACACTAATGGTAAAGGCGGCCTCACTGCGTGAGCCGAGGCGCTGCTCGAGGAACGAGACCTGGTGGATGATGTAACCGGTTTGCGCGACGAGCACGAGCAGAAACGCCACGAGAATCGCCCAGAACGGGGGCATCCGAAGGGCCTGCTTCCGGGTCCATGGGCGCAGCTGCTGGGAGGCGACGGCGCTCAGTGCCGGGGCCGCTGCTCGTAGTCGCTGTGGGCTGAACACCTTGTCCCCGTCCGGCGCCAGGCCCATGCGGCCCGGTTCCCAGGAAATGACGAGGAGGATGACGGGGAGGCCAGCGAGGAGGACGAGTGCGCCCAGGATCGGCGTCGCCAACTCGAGCCCGCCGACATCTATCAGCTTGCTGGCCGTGGGCGCGAGCACGACACCGCCGAGCGAGACCCCGGTTTGCGAAATGCTCATGGCGAGCGCGCGCTTGCGCACGAACCAGCGCGTCATGATCGCGTTCACGGTGATGGACATCGACATGCCATAGGCGACGGCGAACACGAAGTACACCAGGTAGAGCTGCCAGAGCGCGTCAACGAGCCCGATGAAGGCGGCGCTGATGCCGTTCACGATCATGCCCACGATCATGAAGAGCATCGGGCCGCGCCGGTCGATGACGGGCCCGACGAGCGCGGCGGTGACTCCGGCGACACAGAAGTAGATGGCCGGGGCCCAGCTCACCTGGGTCGTCGACCAGCCGTGCTCGTCCTTCAACGGCTTGAGGAAGACGGGCAGGCCGTAGAAGCCGACACCCACGCCGACGAACATCAGCACGCCGCAAGCGATCGCCACATACCAGCCGTAGAACACGCGGCCTGGGAGCACCCGTGCGGCAGGCGGACGGTGGAGGGGTTTCGCCGCGGTCATTCGCGTTAGTCTAATTGATTCGCCGGGCCCGGGCGCGCGCGGGGGGGGCGACGCTCAGGTGCACATCCGGCGCACGATTTCGTACATGAGCTCGCACCCCATGTTGAGGTTGTCCACCGTGAGGAATTCGTTGTTGCCGTGGAAGCCGGCGCGTTCCTCGGCGCTCATGAGGCAGGGCATGAAACCGTAGGCAGGGATGCCCCGGGCGCGCAGGAAACGGTTGTCTGTGCCGCCGATGGTCATGCCGGGGACGACGACGGCGTCCTCCATTGCCCCCTTGACGACCGCCTCGATGGTGCGGAACAACTCGGTATCCCACGGGACGGCGGCAGGCTCGCCGTTGTCAGCCAGGACGAGCGAGACGGTTACGCGCTCGTCGGCAATCTGCTCCCTGACCTGCCGCATCCAGTCGGACTTCGACTGGCCGGGCAGGAGCCTCGTGTCAATGACCGCCTCGCTCTTTGCAGGGATGACATTGGCCTTGATGCCGCTGTTGAGCATGGTGATGTTGAGGGTGTTCATGAAGGCTGCATGAAGCTCGGGAGACGCCTTGATCCGTTCCTCCACGGATGCCCGGTCCGACAGTGGCGGGAAGAGGCCGGCTTCGGCGAGGCGGCCGAGGTAGGCCTCCGTCTCCGGCGTGAAGGTCAGGCCGCGGTCCCAGTCGGCCAGGCGGTTGAGTGCCTTCACGAGGTGAACGGCGGAGTTGTCGTAGTGCGGCCGGCTGCCGTGGCCGGGCGTCCCGACCGACGTGAGGCGAAGCCAGCAGACGTCCTTCTCGTTGGTAGCGACGCTGAAGAGCCTGGTGTCTCGACCTCCGAAACGTGAGGCGCCGCCGCCGCCTTCGCTAAGCTCGAATTCGACGTCGACGACGTCGGGACGGTGCTCACACAGCCATTCCATGCCCCAGGTGCTGCCAGCCTCTTCGTCGGGGACAGCGCAAAAGACGAGGTCGCGAGTGAGCGGCGCCTGCTGGCGGTGAAGGAGGAGGAAGGTGACGAGTTGCATGACGCCGCAGCCCTTCATGTCGACGGCCCCGCGGCCGTAGACGCGCCCGTCGCGGACGAGCCCTTCGAACGCCGGCACGTCCCAGTACTGCGCCTCAACCGGGACGACGTCGGTGTGGTTGCAGAGCATGAGGGGACGCTTCGAGCCGTCGCCACGGATGCGGGCGACAAGCACCTCACGGTTGGGGGCGGTTTCGATGTACTCGCAGGCGATGCCTTCGCGTTCGATGAGGGACCCGAGGAAGCGGGCCGCGGGCTTCTCATTGCCGGGCGGGTTGGAGGTGTCGATCTGGAGGTAGCGGACGAAGACGTCGAGGGCCTCGGCGAAGAGCGGCTGCCAGTCCATGGTCACTGGGCCTTCCACACGGGGGCACGCTTTTCGCGGGAGGCAGCCATACCCTCGCGGGCGTCCTCGGCGGCGCCGGCCACACGGCGCATCGTTTCGCCGAAGCGGACGGCGGTCGGGAACGGGAGCTCCTGGCCGCGCATGGCGACCTCCTTGGTGGCGCGCACGGCGAGCGGGGCAGCGGCGCAGAGTCGGGCCGCAAGGGCCCGGGCCTCGGGCATCAGGTCGTCGTGGGGCACGACCTTCCAGGCGAGGCCCATCTCTTTCGCACGCCGGGCGTCGACGCGGTCGCCGAGGAGGAGGAGCTCCATCGCGTTCTGCCAACCAACCTTCTTCGGCATGCGAATCGAGCCCTGGATGGTGGGGACGCCGAGCTTGACCTCTGGGAATCCGAACTCGGCGCGCTCGCTGGCGATGACGAAGTCGCAGGCGGCCACCAGGGTGAGCGCGAAGCCAAGGCAGTAGCCGTTGACGGCGGCGATGACCGGCTTCCAGATTTCGAGGCCGTTTTCGAGCGAGGTGAGCGACGGCGTTTCCCAGAAGGTCGCCTTCGAGGCGTCGCCGGCGCCACCGCCCCGGAGGTCGGCGCCGGCGCTGAACGCGCGGCCTGCGCCGGTGACGATGGCAACCCAGGCCTCTTCGTCGTCGCGGAACTGGACCCACGCAGCGTTGAGGTCGGCCCGCAATTCGGCGTTGATGGCGTTGAGCGCCTCGGGTCGGTTGTAGGTGATGGTGGCGACGTGGCCTTCGCGTTCGTACAGCACGGTGCCGGGCATGAGCTTCCTCCTGCGCGGGATAGCCTACAGCAGAGCGCGGCGCCAACGGCGAGCGGCCGAGACCTCACGTCGCTTCCCCGGGCTTTCCCGAGCGAGGGGGACAATGGCAGGCAGAACCGTGGAACGTCCCTGCGGGCGCGGGCCGCGACGCGGAGATGCCACGTCTTCTCAACTGCCCGGCAACCCGGCAGCGAGAGGATCATGGCCCCGGGCAACCCGCGAGGAACGCCCGCCGCGGTTCCATGAGGGGGGCAGGCAAGATGACGGACTGGCGCACGCTTACGCACCGGCTTCGTCGCGAGTGTGCTATACAATCGGCCGTAAATCGGACGCAACGCATTCGGCATGGGGAGAGGCTGGACGGAAGCACGCCGAGCCCACTGGGAGCATGAATGTGAATCCGCACACGGTCGCAAGTCGCGCGGGCCTGTACACTGGTCTCATGGAGAGAGTGCATTGACCGTCCGCGAACTGACGCTGCCCGGACCGCTCGCGCAGCTGCGCTGGCCTGCGTGGGTGCGGCGCGGGCCCGCGTTCTGCCGCGACTTCGGGGTCGTGGTTGTGGTGTTGCTGGTGTACTTCGTGCTGCGCGGGCAGGCGCCGGCGAACGAAGACTTCGCGATGTCGGTGACCGAGAAGCTCGTGTCGTTCGAGCGGGCGACATTCACGTTCTGGGAGCCCAACGTCCAGGATTTCTCCATCCACTTCTACTGGACGCAGGAAGTGGTCAACTTCATCTACGCGTACGGGCACTTCCCGATCCTCGCGGCGGTCGGCGGCTGGCTGTGGTGGCGCGGGCGTGAGCGCTTCGTGTTTATGCGGAACGTTATGTTTATCTCGATGGTGATCGGGCTGATCGCGTACTACACGATCCCGGCGGCGCCGCCGAGGCTCATGGCGCTCCACGGCGAGGACCTGGGCTTCACCGACACCATCTTCGGCGGGCACACGGCGGTGAGCTACGCGCAGCCGGCGCTCATCCTGAACGACTACGCTGCGGTGCCGAGCTTCCATTTCGGCTGGATTGCGCTTGCCTCCGCGGCGATGTGGGTGAACAGCACGCACCGCTGGGTGCGCGCCCTGGCCGTGGCACTGAGCGCAGTGATGACGTGGGCGATCGTGGCGAGCGCGAACCATTTCTTCATCGACATGGTGTTAGGGGCGGGGGTTGTGGCTTTCGCGTGGTGGCTGGCGCGGCGGCACGAGCGGCGGCGCACACGCCCGGCCTCCGCCCCGGCGGGCTGAGCGGGGGACGAAGTCAGCCGGCTGTTGCCCTGGCGGCTTCTACTCCGGCACGCTTTCCTTGCCGAGGGCCGGGGCGACCGCGACGCAGGGTGGGACTCGACGCGGCGAAAGCGACTCCTAACGCGAGCGACGTCCAGGCGAGCAGCGGCACCACCAACTCGAGGCCGACCAGCTGAGCGGTCACACTGACGGGTCCGACGTTCAACATCGAAAGTCCCATGACCAGCGGGAAGAGGCCCATGACGCGGCCCCGGAACTCCTCGGCAGCGGCGTGCTGGACGATCGTTAAGGCGGTCACGATCGCACCCGACACGGCGAAGCCGAGGCCAAAGTTGGCAACCGCGGTAATCACGACGACGCGGGAATGGCCGAAGATGACGGCGGAAATCCCGAAGAGGAGCACCATCAGGGCGAGGGTGCGACCATCGCGGGTAACGTTGCCGAAGCGGGCGAAGAAGAGCGACGCGGCGACGGCGCCCAGGCCCCAGAGCATGCCTATGAAGCCGAACTGGGTTGTGCTCAATCCCAGCACCTGAGTCATCCACACGGGACCGAGAGCGCCTACGCCGGGCATGCCAACGACCTGCATGACCACGACCATCCCGACGACGGCGAAGATGATGGTGTCGCGCCGGGCGTAGGCGAGGCCCGCGCGGATCTCGATGAGCATGCCGCCCGTGCGCCGAGCGGCGGCCCGGCTGCCATAGCGCAGCGCGAGCAGGCAAGGGATGCTGACCGCCCAGGCCAGCAGCGACCAGGCGAGCGCCCCACCGGGCCCGATCACCCCATTGAGAAAGCCGACGAGCGGAAAGACGGCGGGAAACGTGATCTGCTGGGCGACGTTGTTGATGCCGATTGCGCCCGTCATGTCCTCGGTGCCGACAATGACGGGAATGCTGGCGGAACGGGCGGGGCCGTCGACCGAGGTGATGGCGGCCGCCAGGAACACGAGCGCGAGGATGGCGACGATGGTCGCGCTGCCCAGTGGCTGGGTGAGCATGCAGAATGCGATGAGCGCCGTGGCCGCGCAAGCGGCGGTCTCACAGGCAAGCAGCACCCGCCGCCGCTCGAAGCGGTCCGCGAGTGCGCCTCCGATGAAGCTGAAGAGCAGCATCCCGGCGCCGCGGGTGGCGACGAGAAGTCCGGAAACGGCAACCTTCTCGCCGGGGTACGTGTCTATCGCCCAGAACGTGAGCGAGATGAACTGCATGGGCAGAACGAGGTTCTGCATCACCGTGGCCGTCATCAACAGGCGGAAGTCGCGGTGGGCCAGGGCAGCCAGGGCAGGACGGCGGTGAGCCTTATGGTGCGTGGGGAGCGCTTCAGTCACCTCGGGAGGATACCCGAAGTTTCGGCTGTGGCGGCCCATCATGCAGGCGACGGACGGGCCATCGCACCCGCTTCCTGGGCCTCCCGGCCGTTGGGTGAGACGCGACCGTACGCTCAGCTAGAACCGGGCAACCTGCGGGGAGGAGCGCTTGGGACACGCCGGCTGGCTGATAGTCGCCTGGGCGACGGCGTTCGCGGCGAACGCGGCGCCCGCATTCACTCCCCCAACCTGGGCGATCCTCGCCGCTTTCCGGGTGTGGACGGACGTGCCACTGGTCCCGCTGACGGTCGGCGGGGCGGCGGCCGCAGCACTGGGGCGCTGGCTGCTCGGGCTGGGCGCAGCGCGCATGAGCCGCTATCTGCCGGAGCGAGACCGGGCGAACGCGACCGCGCTCGGCGCGTGGTTCACGCGTCATCGAAGGTTCCGGCTGGTCTTCATTGCCGGCTACACGCTTGGGCCGTTCCCGAGCAACGTGCTGTTCATCGCGGCCGGGGCGGGGCGTATGAGCCTGCGGCCAATCGTGCTGACGTTCTTCGTGTGCCGGGCATGCAGCGACACGCTCTGGGTATGGCTCGCGCACCGGGTCGTGGGGGACGCCGGGGACGCACTCGCGGGCGCGAGCACCGACTGGCGGGCGTTGGCACTGGATGGGGTGGCGGTTGTGCTGATCGCGTTGGTGTTCCGGCTGCCGTGGGGGAAGTGGCTCGACTGAGCGCGATTCGCTGGCGGCAGGGCATTTCGAGCTATCCGCGGCCACGGAGGGCCGCGACTCCTATGATGCGAGGTAGAGGAGCAGGGCCATGACGACGACAGGCAGAGGCACGGAACCGGTGCGGACCGTGATCCTGGGCGCGGCCGGGCGGGACTTCCACAACTTCAACGTCGCCTTTCGCGACGACCCCGGCACCGAAGTGGTGGCGTTCACGGCGACGCAGATTCCCGGGATCGACGCGCGGCGCTACCCGGCGACGCTGGCAGGCCCACGCTATCCAGAGGGCATCCTCATCGTCGCAGAGAGCACGCTCGAGGACCTCTGCCGGCGCGAACATGTGGCCCGCGTGGTGTTCGCCTATAGCGACGTGACGCACGAGACGGTGATGCACCTCGCCTCGCGGGCGCTCGCCTGCGGTGCGGACTTCGTGCTGCTGGGGCCGGACCGGACGATGCTGAAGGCGGCAGTGCCGGTCATCGCTGTCTCGGCGGTGCGGACGGGATGCGGGAAGTCGCAGGTGGCACGCTGGCTGGCGACGCGGTTGCGCGCCTCCGGCCGCGGCGTCGCGGTCGTGCGTCACCCGATGCCGTACGGCGACCTGGAGCGCCAGCGTGTGCAGCGGTTTGCTTCGACCGCGGACCTGCGCGCCGCGGAATGCACAGTGGAAGAGCGCGAGGAGTACGAGCCGCACATCGCGCGAGGGGCTGTCGTGTACGCGGGCGTGGACTACGCAGAAATCCTGGCGCGGGCCCAGTCCGAGGCGGACGTCATCGTCTGGGACGGGGGCAACAACGACTTCCCGTTCTTCCAGCCCGACCTTCACATCGTGGTGGCAGACGCGCTGCGGCCGGGCCAGGCGTCCCACTACCACCCCGGCGAGGCGACCCTGCGCATGGCCGACGTGGTGGTCGTGAACAAGGTGGACGCCGCGGCTGAGGCCGACGTCCAGGCGGTCGAAGCGGAGGTGCGAGCACTCAACCCGTCGGCGCCGATCGTGCGGGCGGCGTCGCCGGTGCGGCTGGACGACCCCTCTGCGGTCAGGGGCAGGCGAGTGCTCGTGGTGGAAGACGGCCCAACGATCACGCATGGCGGCATGCCGTATGGCGCGGGCTTCGTGGCGGCGGCGGCGGCCGGCGCGGGCGCCATCGTCGACCCGCGGAACTCCGCCTCGCCCGCGATCCGGGCCGTGTACGAGGCGTATCCGCACATCGGCGCCGTGCTCCCGGCCGTGGGCTACGGGCCCACGCAGTTGGCCGCGCTGGCGGAGACGATCAACGCCTCGGACGCGGAGGTGGTTGTCTCGGCGACGCCGGCCGACCTCGCGGCGCTGGTGCGGATCGAGCGGCCGGTTGTGCGGGCGCGATACGAATTCGCGGACACGACGGAGCCGGGCCTCGGATGGCTGGTGGACGCGTTCATGGGGCGAGTTCTGAGTTCTGAGTTCTGAGTACCGAGTTCCGAGTTCCGAGTTCCGAGTTCCGAGTTCCGGGTGCCGAGTGCGGCTGCTACCACCAGGCGATTGCATCGCCGGACGGGCGGACGACTGTGCCAGCGCGGCCCTCGATGACGGCGCGCGCATCGCCAAGGGCGCCGATGGCGGCGGTGCCGCCGGTGCGTTCGACAAAGCGGCAGGCCGCCTCGACCTTGGGGCCCATCGAGCCTGGCGCGAACGAGAACGCACGCAGCCGGGCGGGGCTGGCGCTGCGGAAGCGGCGGCTCGCGGGGTCACCCCACCGTTCGGACACGGCAGGGACGTCGGTGAGCATCAGGAGCCAGTCGGCATGGAGCTGCTCGGCGAGGAGCGCGGCGGTGAGGTCCTTGTCGACGACGGCTTCGACGCCGCCGAATGAGCCGTCGTCGGTCTGAATAACGGGCACGCCGCCGCCGCCAGCGGAGATGACGAGGACGCCCGCCTCGACCAGGCGACGGAGCGGGGCGGCTTCCAGGATGGCGCGCGGTTCGGGCGAGGGGACAACGCGCCGCTGGCCCCCGGCTTCCGGTGCGAACGCCCAACCGCGCTCTGAGGCCAGGCGGACGGCTTCGTCTGCTGTCATCACGGGCCCGATGAACTTGGTCGGGTGGCCGAACGCAGGATCCGCGGCGTCGACGAGCACCTGGCCGAGGGCGGTGACGATCTCGCGGCCGGGGAGCTCGTTGCGAAGGGCGGTCTCGAGCATGTAGCCGATCAGGCCCTGGCTCTCGGCGCCGAGCACGTCCAGCGAGCCGGGGTGCGCGGGGCTGAAGGCGTAACTCTCCATAGCGAGCAGGCCGATTTGCGGGCCGTTGCCGTGGGTCACCGTCACGTCGCAGAGGGGTGCCAGGCTGGCGACGGCGCGGGCCGCCAGCCGGACGTTCTCGCGCTGGCCTTCGCCCCCTGCTGATTCACCGCGGCGCAAGAGGGCGTTCCCACCGAGAGCGACAACCGCGCGCATCCTGGCGGCGCCTACGGCTGTCCGCTGCCGCTGAGGCGGCGTTCGAGGAGCGCCATGAGGACGGCCTGCTCGGTGTGACCGCGGTTCTCGACCTGTTCGAAGACGACTGAGCGCGGCCCGTCGATCACGTCGGCGGTCACCTCCTCGCCGCGGTGCGCGGGGAGACAGTGCATGAAGATGGCGCCCGGCCGCGCGTGGGAGAGGAGCTGCTCGTTCACCTGGTACGGCATGAAGACCTCCATGCGGGCGGCACGCTCGCTTTCCGGCACGCCCATGGACATCCAGGTGTCAGTGTAGACGGCCACGGCGTCTCCGAGCGCGGCGCGCGGGTCGTTCGTGACGTGAACGCTGGCTCCGCTGGCGGTGGCAAGGCGGCGGGCTGTCTCCGCCACCGCGCGGTCGGGCTCGTAGTCCGGCGGCGTGGCGACAGCAATGTCCATGCCCGCCAGGGCGGCAGCCTCCATGAGGCTGTGGCAGACGTTGTTGCCGTCGCCGACATAGGCGAGCTTGCGGCCCGCGAAGCTGCCCAGTCGCTCCCGGAGGGTGAGGAAGTCGGCGAGCGCCTGGCAGGGATGGTGGCCGTCGGTGAGTGCGTTGATCACGGGAATGGTGGCCGTAGCGGCGAACCGCGCGACGTCGCTGTCGGCGAACGTGCGCACGACGAAGGCGCGGGCGAAGTGGCTGAGCGTGCGCGCGGTGTCTTCGATGGTTTCGCCGCGCCCAAGCTGGAGGTCGGAGGTGCCGACCGTCACGGCGGAGCCGCCGAGGCGATGGATGGCTGCCTCGAAGGAGAAGCGTGTGCGCGTGGACGGCTTGGCGAAGTAGACGGCGACGAGGTCGCCCCGGAGCAAGTCCGCGTGGCGGGAAGGCTCGGCCTTGATCTCGGCGGCGAGGTCGAGGAGCAGGGCGAAGTCACGCGGTGAGAGGTCGGCGATGCGAAGGAGGTCCTTCATGGCAAGCGTCCGTTGGTGGACTTGGCGGCATTGTGCGCGCGCACGCGGGCCGCTGCGAGCGGTCCGCAGGCCCAAGAAGCGGGGACGATGGACCCGGGCGTTTGCACGGCGCCTGTGGAGCGCGGACGATGCATGCGATGGAGGGATTGCCGCCCCATGAGCGATCCCGCAAACCGATGGCTGCAGACCCGCAGCGTCTCCGGCGACAACTACGACGCAACCTACGAGCGACGCGCGGCAGCGGGCGAGGACGTGCACGGCGAGGCTGACTTCGTCCAGCGCCTCGGGCCGGCGTCCGTGCTCGACGCGGGCTGCGGGACGGGCCGCGTCGGGCGCGAACTCGCGCGCCGGGGAATCGACGTGGCTGGCGTCGACCTCGACCCGGAGATGCTCGCCACCGCGCGCCGGAAAGCGCCGGGCGTGGCATGGCACCTCGCCGACCTCGCGACGGTCGACCTGGAGCGCACGTTCGACGCGATCATCATGGCGGGCAACGTGATGATCTTCCTGGCGCCGGGGACCGAGGGCGCGGTGGTGGCGAACATGGCGCGCCACCTGTCGCCCGGCGGGGTGCTGGTCGCAGGGTTTCAGCTACAACAAGGGCACCTAACGCTCGAGCGGTATGACGAGGTCGCGGCAGCCGCGGGGCTCAAGCTCGCGGAGCGATGGTCGACCTGGGACTGCGGCCCGTGGGACGCGGGCAGCGGCTACGCGGTTTCGGTACACCGGAGTGTTCAGTTCTGAGTTCTGAGTTCTGAGCCCGGCTGCTACTCGGCCTCCGGAGCGCCGGGGGTAGAGGCTTCGAGCATCGCTTCGAGTGTTCCGGTGAGACGGCGGAAGATGGAGCCCTCGGGATAGAGGCCGAAGGTGTCGGCCGTCCCGGCGGGCACGCCCGTGAGCAGCTCGAGACCTTCCTCGATGCGGTTGATCGCCCAGAGGTGGAAACGCC
>Ga0315281_10000740_pt1 | contig 46804 bp, 38 predicted proteins | sample YL17G07_0_MG_FD_204540 | JGI IMG/M metagenome (GOLD analysis project Ga0315281, IMG submission 204540) | Sediment microbial communities from Yellowstone Lake, YNP, Wyoming, USA - YL17G07_0 | ecosystem: Environmental > Aquatic > Freshwater > Lake > Sediment | place: USA: Wyoming | collected...
GGCCCGTCACGGAGCTGAAATACGCCGACCGCGGCGTTGCGAGCGGGATGTGGCATTATTATGTGATCACGGCGGTCGGACAGGACGGCGTCGAGAGCAATTTTTCCCGCCAGGTCGAAGTCCCGCCCGTTCCCCCGAGGCAGGGAGCGGAATAAAGACCCCGAGCATGGAGGAAACATGAATCCCACGCGACGTGATTTTTTAAGGATCGGAGCGGCCGCCAGCGTCGGTGCGGCCTTTACAGCGTTGGAGATCGCTCCCGCTGCCGCGGCCTCCGCGGCCGGGGATGCCAGGTCGGCCTTCCGCGTCGCGCCCATCCCGACGGTCCGGATGGGGTTCGTCGGCGTCGGGGGCATGGGCTCGGCCCACGTCCAGAACTTTCTGAATATCGACAACGTGATCATCAAAGCCATTTGCGATATCCGGGAAGACAAGGTCGCTCGGGCCCAGAAGTGGGTCGAGGAGGCCGGACAGCCGAAGCCGTCGGGCTATTCGCGCGGCCCCCGGGATTTCATGAGGATGATGGCCGATGAGGAGCTCGATCTCGTCCTGACGGCGACGCCCTGGGAGTGGCACGTCCCCGTTTGCGTCGAGGCCATGAGGAACGGCAAGCATGCGGCGACCGAGGTCCCGGCGGCCACGAGCCTCGAGGAATGCTGGCAGCTCGTCGAAACGGCCGAGAAGACCAAAAGACACTGCGTCATGATGGAGAACTGCTGCTATGACCGGATCGAGCTCATGACCCTGAACATGGTCCGTAAGGGCCTGCTCGGCGAGGTCCTCCACGCCGAAGCCGGCTACCTGCACGACCTCCGCGAGGTCAAGTTCTCGAGCGAGGGCGAGGGGCTGTGGCGGCGTCAGCACGCCATGAAACATAACGGCAACCTCTATCCGACCCACGGCCTCGGACCGGTCGCCCAGTGCATGGACATCAACCGCGGCGACGCCTTCGACTATCTCGTTTCGACGAGCAGTCCGTCGCGGGGACTTCAGATCTATGCGGCCGAGACTTTCGGGAAGGATTCGCCGCAGGGGAAGGAGAAGTTCGTCCTGGGCGACGTCAACACCAGCCTCATCAAGACCAGGAAAGGGAAGACCATCATCCTCATCCACGAAACGAACCTGCCCCGGCCGTACACGCGGATTAATCTCGTTCAAGGGACAAAGGGCATCGTCCAGAAGTGGCCGGACCAGGCCTATATCGAAGGCCGGAGTCCGAACGACGAATGGGAACCCTTCGAAAATTATACCCCGGAGTTCGAACACCCGCTCTGGACGAAACTCGCGGCCCAAGGCGAGGGGAGGGGGCACGGCGGCATGGACTTCATCGAGGACTACCGCCTGATCGAGTGCCTAAGGACGGGCGCGCCCCTCGACGCGGACGTTTACGACGCGGCGGCCTGGAGCGCCGTCGTCGGGCTGAGCGAAGCTTCGGTCGCCCAGAAGGGGAGGCCTCAGGCCTTTCCCGATTTCACCCGGGGCCTGTGGAAGATCAATCAGGCGCTCAGGATCGTCGGCGCCTGAACGCGGCCTATAGGGTCTGCCGGGACCCTGTCGCCATATCAATTTCGGAAAGGAGGTCCTCTGATGGGCACAAAAGCGTGCGGCCGTATAACGGAGTTCACTTTTTCCGCGGCGCTTCTCCTGGCACTCGGCGGCCTGGTCTCGTGTTCGGGAGCAAAGAACGGACGGAGTATCCTGGCCTCCGGGACCATCGAGGCCCGCGAGGTCAATGTCGCCTCCAGGGTCAGCGGACAGATCCTGGCGCTCAAGGCCGATGAGGGGAGCCGGGTGAAGAAGGGTGATGTCCTTGCCCTCATCGAGCACGACACGGTCGACATCCAGCTCCGCCAAGCCGAGGCAGGGGCGGCGCTGGCGGGGGCCCAGCTCGACCTCGTCCGCAAAGGCGCCCGCGGCGAGGACATCAAGCAGGGTGAGGAAGCCCTGAAACAGGTCGATGCCAACCTCAAGGTCGCCGGCGACGACGCCAAACGGATGCGCGAGTTGGCCGCGAAGGGCAGCGTGACCCTCAAGCAGAAGGACGACGCCGAGGCCCGCCTGATCGTGGCTCAAGCTCAACAAGCCCAGGCCCGGGAGGCGCTCCGGAAGCTCAGGCAGATGTCCCGGCCCGAGGAGATCCGGGCCGCCGAGGCGCGCCTTGCCCAGGCCCAGGCCTCGGTCGACCTCCTGAGGAAGACGATCTCCGACTGCACGATCACTTCTCCCGTGAACGGTGTCGTCACGCGCCGTCCCGTCGAGGCCGGCGAGCTCATCTCGCCCGGGGCGACCGTACTGACCGTCTCCGAGCTCGACAACGTCCATGTCATGATCTATGTCACGGAGAAGGAGCTCGGCCGCGTCGGCTTGGGCCGGGAGGCCGAGGTGACGATCGACTCCGCCCCGGGCCGGACGTTCAAGGGACGCGTGACCTACATCTCGCCGGAGGCCGAGTTCACGCCGAAGAACGTCCAGACCCGGGAGGACCGGGTCAAGCTCGTCTTCGGAGTCAAGGTCGAGGTTCCGAACCCGGACGGCCTCCTCAAGCCGGGGATGCCGGCCGACGCCCTCCTGGTCGTAGCTGCAACGGACAAACAATAGGGAAAAGCCGGAAAGGATGTCGGCGATGGACCCGGTCATTGAAACCTCCGGCCTGACCAAGCAATTCGGCCCGATCCGGGCCGTGGACGGGCTCGACCTCGTCGTCGGCGCCGGAGAGATGTTTGCCCTCGTCGGACCGGACGGAGCGGGCAAGACGACGACCATCCGGATGCTTTGCGGCATCCTGGCTCCCACCTCAGGCGGCGCCCGCGTCCTCGGCCGGGACTTGGTCAACGAAGCGGCGCTGATCAAAAACGACATCGGCTACCTCTCGCAGCGTTTCAGCCTGTACGGCGACCTGACCGTCGACGAGAATATCGAGTTCTTCGCCGAGATCCACAAGGTCAGGGATTACAAGAAACGGCGCGGAGAGCTCCTCGAGTTCACCCGCCTGGCGCCCTTCCAGGCACGCCTGGCCGAGCGATTATCGGGCGGCATGAAGCAGAAGCTGGCCCTGGCTTGCACTCTCATCCATACGCCCCGTCTCCTCCTCCTCGACGAGCCGACGACGGGGGTCGACCCGGTCTCGCGCCGGGACTTCTGGAAGATCCTTTCGAGTCTCCTCAGGACCGGGATCACCATTTTCATGTCGACGCCCTACCTCGATGAAGCCGAGCGCTCATCGCGGGTCGGATTGATGAACAACGGGCGTCTCCTGGCCGCGGATACCCCCCAGGCCGTCAAGCGCCTTATGAAAGGCGAGGTCGTCGAGGTCATCTGCGGCGAGATCCGCCGGGCCTTCGACCTCCTCAAGGGCTGGCCCGGGGCGGGGGAGGTCCAGATCTTCGGCGACAGGTTGAACCTCGCTATCGATAACGCTGAGAAGGACTTCCCGGCCGTGGAGGCCCGGTTGCGCGGGGCCGGGATCGAGGTCTCCGACTGGAGAAAGATCCCGCCTTCTCTCGAGAACGTCTTCATCTCGGTCACGAGAGACCCTAAAAACGGAGAGCGATCATGAACGAAAAAAAGAGCTGGACGAGACCGGCAGCGGCCGGTCTCTCTGTCGTCCTGGCCGTTGCGTTGGCCTTTCCGGCAGCGGCCCAGGATGTCCGGGAAGCGGCAAAGAAGGTCGTGACCATGGAAGAGTGCGTCGAGATGGGCCTCAAAACAAGCAAAGCGCTCCATGCTTCGGAAGCGCGTGTCGATGCGTCGACCGCCAGGTCCAAAGAGGTCAACGCCTCGCGCCTGCCGTCCCTCAAACTCAGCGGTGGCTACATGCGGCTGAGCGAGGTCCCGCCCTTCGAGGTTCACCTGCCGTTTCCGCCGGGCTTCCCGGTTCCGTCCACGTTCGTCGTTTCGCCCAATTATTTCGATAACTATTCGGTCCGGATGGGCCTTCAACAGCCGCTCTTCACCGGGTTCCGGCTTCAAAGCAGCGCTGCGATGGCCAGGTTGGGCGCCCAGGCGGCCGAGCAGGACCTGTCCGGCGACAGGAACCAAGTCGTCTTCGCGGTCAAGAACGCCTATTGGAACCTCTTCAAGGCCGGGGAGTTCAAGAAGGTTGTCGACGAAAACGCGACCCAAGTGGAGGCCCATCTCGCCGACGTCCGGAACTTCTTCGAGCAAGGACTGCTCACGAGGAACGAGGTCCTCAAGGCCGAGGTCCAGCTTTCGAACGTGAAACTTGCCCGGCTCGAAGCGGCCAACAGCGTCGAGATGGCCGCCGTCTGGCTCAACAGCCTCATCGGCGCCCCGCTTGACGATCCGATCGAACCGGCGGCGACGACCGGGGAACTCGAGGCCGGCGCGCAAAAGGTGCCAGAGGCGTGGGGCGATCTTAAAGGCCTCGTCGACAAGGCGCTGGACGGACGGCCGGAACTCAAAGCCATGGACCTCAGGGTCAAGGCGGGCAAGGCGGGCGTCACCCTTGCCAAGTCCGGCCGGTACCCCCAGGTCACCTTGACCGGTAACTATTACGATCTGAGGCCGAACCTGAGGCTTATGCCGGCCAAGAACAAGTTCACTTCGACCTGGGACCTCGGCGTCAGCGTGTCCATGGACCTCTGGAACTGGAACGCGACCCTCCGGCAGACCCAACAGGCCAAGGCCCTGCTCACCCAGGTTCTGGATGGGCTCGGCCAGCTTAAGGACGCCGCCGCCGTCGAGGTCCGACAAAGCTGGCTGGCCCTCAAGTCCGCCGGGGAAAGAATCGGCGTCGCGAGGGAGGCGGTCGTGCAAGCGGAAGAGAACCTGCGCGTCACGAACGAGCGGTTCAAGGAAGGTGTCGCCCTTAACTCCGATGTCCTGGACGCCGAGACGGCGCTCCTCCAGGCGAAGATGGGCCACACCCAGGCGCTCGTGGACCACGAGCTGGCCAAGGCCAGGCTGGCCAAGGCCATCGGCGAATGAGGGGATGAGCCGGCGATGACGGGAAATTCGATCGAAGTGTGCGACCTGACCAGGGTCTTCGGTAAATTCACGGCCGTGGACAATGTCACGTTCGACGTCCGTCGGGGCGAGATCTTCGGCTTCCTAGGGGCGAACGGCGCCGGTAAATCCACGACGATCCGCATGCTCTGCGGCCTGCTCGGCCCGACCTCCGGCACGGCGACCGTCGGGGGCTTCGACATCGGGCGTGAGCCGGACCGGGTCAAGGAGCGCATCGGCTACATGTCTCAGAAGTTCTCGCTCTACGAGGACCTCACCGTGGACGAGAACATCTCATTCTTCGGGGGCGTCTACGGGCTCTCCAAGAAGAGGGTCCGGGAAAAGATGTCGTGGGTCCTTGAAATGGCCGGACTGAGGGGCCGGGAACGCAGCCTGACGCGGGAACTTTCCGTCGGCTGGAAACAGAGGCTGGCCCTGGGTTGCGCCATCCTCCACGAGCCTGAGATCGTCTTCCTTGACGAGCCGACGGGCGGGGTGGACCCGGTGTCGAGGCGGAACTTCTGGGAGCTCATCAATCGGCTGTCCGGGCAGGGGGTGACGGTCTTCGTCACGACCCATTACCTCGATGAGGCCGAATACTGCAACGACATCCGGCTCATCCACGCCGGGCGGCTCGTCGCCGGCGGAAGCCCCAGGGAGATGAAGAGAACGTACATCCGGAACCCCATCCTGGAGGTCGAGTGCGACAGGGCCGTGGACGCCATGGAGATGCTACAAAAGGAAGAGTGGGTCCTTGAGACCTCGATCTTCGGCGCCTATCTCCACGTGAGCGTCGGGGACGAAGCGGAGGGGAAGGACAGGGTCCGGCGCCTGCTCGGGGCGAACGGCATCACGGTCCGGCGCCTGGACCGGATCATCCCCTCTCTCGAAGACGTCTTCATCCAACGCATCGAACAGGAATCGGCAGAAGGGGGCCTGCCCCCGAATTCGGTTCCCCGGTCCAAGGGGACATCTCGGGGGAGGGCATGAATCCCAAACGCGTCCCCGTTTTTTATTGCCTGGGGGCCGTCGTCAAAAAGGAGTTCCGGCAGATCGGCCGGGACATGCGGACTCTCATCTTCCTGGTCGTCATGCCCGGGTTCCTCCTCCTGATGTTCGGATTCGCGCTCAACTTCGACGTCAAGCACGTCCCGCTCGCCGTTTGCGACGAGGACGGGAGCGCCGCCAGCCGTGAGTTCATAGGGAACTTCACTCACACCGAATATTTCGACCTCAAATATGAGTTATCCGACCCGAGGGAGATCGACCGACTCCTCGGCGAAGAGAAGGTCCGGGTGGCCCTGGTCATCCCGCGCGGCTTCGGAGCGGACCTCGCGGCCGGGCGCGGGCCAGCGGTCCAGGTCCTGGTGGACGGCGCCAACGCTTCGAGCGCCTCAACGGCGGCGGGCGCCATCGGCACGATCGTCCAGAACGACTCCGTCCGGATGACGACCCGGCTCCTTCGCGACCGGGGCCTTAAGAGCTTCGGCATGCCTCTCGCGAGCGAGACGCGCATCTGGTACAACCCGGAGCTTCGGAGCGCGAACTTCCTGGTTCCCGGCCTCATGGCCTTCATCCTGATGGTCATCCTCGTCATTTCGACGGCCTTCTCCATCGTCCGTGAAAAGGAGCGCGGAACGATGGAACAGATCATGGTCTCGCCCATTGAGCCGGGCGAACTCATCGTCGGCAAGACCGTCCCCTACCTTATCATCTCCCTCCTCTCGTCGCATCTCGTCCTGCTCCTCGGCTGGGTCCTGTTCGGGGTCGCGATCAAGGGGAACTACCTCCTGCTTCTCCTGACCATGACCCTCTTCCTGATCGGGGGGCTGGGCCAGGGCCTCCTCATCTCCACGATCACGCGGACCCAGCAGGTGGCTTTCCAACTGGCCATCCTCTCGACGTTCCTGCCCACCTTCATCCTGTCAGGGTTCGTATTTCCGATAAGGAACATGCCGCCCGTCATCCAGGCGTTCACGTACCTCGTGCCGGCGAAGTACTTCCTGGTCGCCTTGAGGAGCATCATCCTCAAGGGGGCGGGCATCGGGGCGTTCTGGGACCAGATCCTTTGCCTGGCCGCTTTCGCCGTGATCATGCTCGGCGTGAGCACGCTTCGGATGAAACGGGGAAAACGATGAGAAAGATCGCCCATGTCATCCGAAAGGAGTTCCTCCAGCTCAAGCGGGACCCCAGGCTCCTTCCCGTGCTCTTTGTCACCCCCGTTCTCCAGCTGCTGCTCATGGGGTACGCCGCCAACCTCGACGTCCGGGACATCCCGACCGTCGTCTGCGACCTCGACGGGACGTCGGCCAGCCGGGGGCTGGTCGCGGAGTTCTTTAACTCCGGTTATTTCAGCCTGAAGGCCCAGGTCCCAGACACGTGGGGCGTGGACCGTTGTCTGGACGACGGAGAAGCGTCCATGGCCATCGTCGTCGGGCGCGGTTTCGCGGACAATCTCGCGGCGGGGGAGCCGGCCCGGGTCCAGCTTCTGGTGGACGGGTCGGAGAGCCAGTCGGCGACCATCGGGGCAAGCTACGCGTCGATGATCCTGTCGGGGCACGCCCAGAGGATCATGCTCGAGAGGCTCGAACGCCTCAAGCCCTTCGGGATCCGGCCGGTCCGCGTCAAACCGGAGGTCCGGGTCTGGTACAACCCCGAGCTCAAGAGCCGGAACTTCATGGTTCCCGGCGTCCTGGGTCTCATCCTGATGATCATGACCATGATGTTGACCGCCATGGCCGTCGTCCGGGAGAAGGAAGCCGGGACGATGGAGCAGCTCATCGTGACGCCCATCCGGCCGCTCGAGCTCATCACGGGCAAGCTTCTCCCGTTCCTTATCATCGGGACGATTGATGTCTGCCTTGTCCTCGCCGTCGCGACGCTCCTGTTCCGCGTGCCGCTCCGGGGGAGCGTTTTCCTCCTCTTCGGGATGAGCCTCGTCTTTATGCTGACGACCCTGGGGCTCGGCCTCTTCATCTCGACGATCTCGCGGACACAGCAGCAGGCCATGATGACCACGGTCTTCTTCATGATGCCCATGATGCTCCTGTCCGGCTTCGTCTTCCCCATCGAGAACATGCCGAAGCTCTTTCAGGCGATCACCTTCGTGATCCCCTTGCGGTATTATTTCGTCATCATCCGGGGGATCTTCCTAAAAGGCGTGGGGATCCCCGAGCTCTGGGACCAGGGCTTGGCCCTGCTCGTCTTCGGCCTCGCCATCCTGACCCTGAGCGTCCTGCGCTTCCGGAAGAAGGTAGGGTAATAATGGTTCTCCTGCGTTTGGCATAGGCCGGGCCAGTAGCTTGGACGGGACGGCCTTCGAAGGCCGTGATGTCAAGAGGAGGGCATAGGGAAGGGCTTTGCTCCCGGCTCCGATCCAGATCGCCTGAGGCTCGCGTCCTTCTCGGCTCCTCAGGCCCAAGACTCCAGGCTAATCTAATGAGCTGAAGGAAACCCATCCTTGGAGCCTTGGTCCCTCGGAGGCCTGCGGCTTCCCTCGTCGGACACTCGTCTCAGGCTGATCTCCGCATGGTCGCTGCAGCCCTTCCCTATGCCCTCCCATCACGGCCCTCCAAGGCCGTATCGGCCCCAGCCCGTGTTATTGTTCAGCGACCCGCAACAAACGTAAGAAAACCAATAAAAATATATTGTGCTTGACAAGCACCCGTCCAGTATATATAATCCTATACGTATACAGGCTCATATTAATTAATGAATATGTACGTATAGTGACGATATGAACAAAGACGTGTTCACCCGGGAAGATCTCCTCGGCAAGGCCGGCGTTTCGGAAGAGGTTCTGGGGGGATGGCTGAAAACCAAGCTCGTCCGACCGGTGGGCTTTGCCGAAAACAAGACCCCGCTCTTCACTGCGGACGCCCTCGACCGGATCGTTCACATCCGGAAGCTTGAGGACCTCGGCTACGGACTCGAGGAGATCCAGAAGATCATCAAGAAGTTCGGGCTGCCGACCGGGAGGAACGATCGGAAGCCCTCCCATAAAAAGGACCCCTACCTCACCGTCGGGGGCCTGGCCGACCGCTCCGGCGTCAGTCCCCGGACCATCAAGCACTGGGAGGACAAAGGTGTCATCGAACCGGACATGCGGACCGAGGGCGGATTCCGCCTCTATTCGGATTCCTATGTCTTCTTATGCCAGCTCATCCGTGACCTCCAGCTCTTCGGCTACACGCTCGAAGAGATCAAGGCCGTTTCGGACGAAGTGAGGGACTTTCTGGCGATCCGGGCCGACCTCGACGTGTTTCCCAAAGCCGGCGTCGATGCCAAGCTCGCCGCGATGCTCGGCCAAATCCAGGGCCTTTACGACAAGATGAAGCTCCTCGAAGAGGGGATCGAACGTTGGGAGGACCTCTTGAAGAAGAAAAAGAAGGACATCCAGGGCCTGCAAAACAGAAACCGGAAGCGGCCGGAACCGGGCGACACGCTTAAGAAAGGGAAGACCGATGCCTAAGATCGTATTCATCGAACCGCAGGCCCCGAACCTGCACATCTTTTCCCAGTTTCCTCTGCCGCGCCTGGGGGCGCTTATCCTGGGGACGATGATGAAGGCGCGCGGCTGGGAGGTCGAAGTTTATGTCGAGGACCTCCGGAAGATCGATTTCGAAGACATCGCCGAGGCCGACCTCGTCGGCATATCAACGATCACGTCGACGGCGCCGCGGGCTTACGCCATTGCTGACAGAATCCGCGGCATGAGTATCCCTGTCCTCATGGGCGGCCCGCACGTGACCTTCCTGGCCGAGGAGGCCTTGGAGCACGCCGACTATGTCATCCGCGGGGAAGGGGAGAAGGCCCTGGCGGCCTTCATCGATGCTTGGGAGGGCGGTCGGGATTTCGCGGATATCCCCAACCTGTCCCGAAAGGTCGATGGACAGGTCGTCCATAACCCGATGCTCCCCCAGGAGAAGGACCTGGACGTGATTCCGTACCCGGACTTTTCGCTCCTCAAGCGCGATCCGACACACCGGAAGTTTCACCCGCCCATCCCCGTCCAGACGTCCCGGGGTTGTCCCTTCGACTGTTCGTTCTGCTCCGTGACCGGCATGTTCGGGAAAAAGTACCGCTTCCGCTCGACGGAGAACATCATCGAGGAGCTGCGCCGTTACGACCGCCGCGGGAACTCCGTTTTCTTCTACGACGACAACTTCACGGCCAACCCGGAGCGGGCCAAGACGCTCCTCCGGGCCATGATCCGGGAACGGTTCAAGTTCCAATGGACGACCCAAGTCCGAGCCGACGTGGCCCGTGACCTCGAGCTTGTCAAGCTCATGAAGAAGGCCGGCTGCCACACGGTTTACATCGGTTTCGAATCTGTCAATCCCCGGAGCCTCGATGCCATGAAGAAGAAGCAAACCGTGGCCGATCTCGTTCAGGCCGCGAAGGTGCTGAGGACGAACGGCATCCACATCCATGGGATGTTCGTCCTGGGGTTCGACGAGGACGATTGGGAAACCGTTAAGAAAACGCTTCGGTTTGCCAAGAAAACGAAGCTCTCCACGACCCAGTTCCTCATCCTGACGCCCCTGCCCGGGTCGGAGTTCTACGAGAAGATGGAGTCCGAACACCGCCTTAAGTTCCACGATTGGGCGCTCTACGACGCCCACCACGTCGTTTTTCAGCCGGTGCGGTTCTCCCTCTTCGACCTGCAGAGGGCGCAGATGTTCTGCCACAGGCATTTCTACTCTTTTAAACAGACAGTCGGGAAGCTTTTTGCCCGCGAATGGATCAGCGTCGGCGTCGCCCATTACGCCCGCAAGCTCAACCGGACATGGACGAAACGCAACCGGACCTTCCTTCGGGTGGTGGAGCTGCTGAAGCCAAGGCCGGGCGTCCGGATTTCCGTGGATTACCGCGAGGAGGTCAAGCTCGACCGTTAGACGGGAACGCAGCCTTCAGATTACGCCTTTTCCCAACCGTGCTTTCAGCCGCAGGATCCGCGCGTAGGACCGGTCGATCCTCTCCTGGCCGATTCTCCCGTCGCGGACCGCCTTCCTGATGACCCTTATGGCCGACGCGGCGACCTCCGGGTCGAAAATGGAATTATTGGCGAACACCAGAATGTCCACGCCGGCGCCGATGGCCAGGAGGATCGCATCTTCGAATCCATAGCGGGCGGAGATGGCCTTCATTTGCATGTCGTCGGAGATGACGACGCCGTCGAAATGGAGCTCGTCGCGCAGAAGGCCGTCGATGACCCGGCCGGAAAGCGTCGCGGGCATGGATGGGTCGAGCTTTGAATCGAAAATATGGGCCGTCATCACAGTGTCGCAGAGCCCGGCCGCGATGATCTTCTCGTAGGGCTCCAGCTCCGTCCGGGTCCAGGTTTCCGTCACGTCCGTGAAACCCAGGTGGGAATCGTCCTTCGAGCTCCCGTGGCCCGGAAAATGCTTCAATGTCGTGAGAATACCGCGCTCGTGATGGGCCTTGATGACTTCGAGGGCATGCTTGGTCACGATCGCGGGATCGGCCGAGAAACTCCGCTCACGGCCGCCGATCACGGGGTTCTCCGGGTTGACGTTGAGGTCCACGACCGGGGCGAAATTGACGTTGAAACCGCATGCGGCCAGTGTTTTCACCGTCTCTTCCGCGGCCTTGCGGGTGGCTCCCGGATCGTTCCGTGTTCCGAGAGACTGCTGGGAAACGGTCGCCGGGAACCCGAACTTCTCCTTGAGGCGCGAGACCTCTCCGCCTTCCTGGTCGACCGCGATCAGAAGGGGAGAAGGAGATGCCTCTTTCAAGGCCTCCGTCAGGTCCTTCACTTGGGAGGGAGATTCGATGTTGCGGACCGGCGATTGGGACGGGACGTCGTCATCGAAGAGGACGACCCCCCCGATATGCCGCTCGCGGATGTCGCCCAGGATGGGATTTCCGGGGTCGAGCTTCATCCCCCGGAAGCCGGCCAGGATCATTTGTCCGATCTTGTCGTCCAGGCTGACGGCGGCCGGCGCCGGCGTTTTGGAGGTCAGCGGCCCGTGAGTGCTCCCTGAAAATAGGGCGGCGGCGGGGAGCATGGCTAAAGAAGCGAGCCCCTGGCCGGACCTGAGGAGGAACGCGCGCCGCGTCGACATGGGGAATCCCGGCCGTCTGCTCCTTCCGGGCTCAGGCCTTTCCGAGGACCATTGCGAGGAGGGCCATCCGGACGTAGAGGCCGTACTCCATCTGCCGGAAGTACGCCGCGCGCGGGTCAGCGTCGAAATCCATGCTGATCTCGGTGACCCTGGGCAGAGGATGCATGACGATCATCTCGGTCTTGGCGGGTTTCATCACTTCAGGCGTAATGACGAAGGCGCTCTTGACCTTTTCGTACTCGGCGGGATCTTCAAACCGCTCCCTCTGGACCCTGGTGACATACAGGACGTCCGTCTCCGGAAGCACCTTGTCGAGGGTCGTGTGCTCCGACTGGGGGTATCCTTTCGCGTCAATTTCTTCGATGACCTCTCTGGGCATGCGCAGGGCTTCCGGCGAAACGTAATTCAGCTTGATCCCCTTGAACCGGGTGAGCAGGCGGGCCAGCGAGTGAACGGTGCGCCCGTATCTCAGGTCACCGAGCATGGTCACGCTGAGGTTGTCGAGTCTTCCCAATTCCTCGCGGATCGTGAATGTGTCGAGGAGGGCCTGGGTCGGGTGTTCGCCGACACCGTCGCCGGCGTTGATGACAGGTTTACGGGCGTGCTTGGCCGCCAGGGCCGCCGAGCCGACCTCGGGGTGGCGGATGACGATAACGTCAGCATAGCACCCCAGTGTCCGGACGGTGTCGGGCAGGCTCTCGCCCTTGGCCACGGACGAATACTTCACTTCGCTGATCGGGATGAATGCGCCGCCGAGCCTCTGCATGGCCGCCAGGAACGACGAGGACGTCCTCGTGGACGGCTCGTAGAAGAGGTTGGCTAGGATCTTGCCTTTCAGGAGGTCGAAGGTGCCGACCCGCTCGACCATGACCCGCATCTCGTGGGCGACGGCGAAGATATAATCCAGGTCGGGGCGGCTGAACTGCTTGACCGACAGGATATCCTTGCCATACCAGGGCGCGTTCTGCTGGTCTCCGAAGGGCAGGTAAGGGTTCTTGGACTTGGTGGGCATGTGACCTCTCTTCAGGCTTCGAGCCAGGGGAAATATAGCCCCGGCCGGTGATGGTTGTCAACAGCAGGTTTGACCCCAACGGCGGGCGTGTGCTATAAACGGGGCGAATCTTTCTGGAGGTGGCATCATGCGTCGTTTCGTATACGTTTGGCTGGTCCTTGGATTTCTGTTGGCCGGAACAGCCCTCCCCGCTCAAAGCCAGGCCCCGGCCGAAAAAACACATCCTTTCTCGGTTTATGACATGCTGGCCATGGACCGGATCTCGGACTCCCGGGTCTCGCCCGACGGGAAATGGACCGTCTTCAACGTGCGCGAGACCGATCTCGAGGGAAACCGGGGACGAACGGACATCTGGATCGTCGGCACGGACGGGAAAGGCCTTCGCCGACTGACGTCCCATCCGGCTGCCGACTTCAACGCCCGCTGGTCGCCCTGCGCCAAGTGCCTCTTCTTCCTCTCCACCCGGTCGGGGTCCGCCCAAGTCTGGCGTATCAAGATCGACGGGGGAGAGGCCCAGCAGATCACGAAGCTTCCTCTCGACATCGGAAACCTGATCGTTTCTCCGGACGGGGCGACCCTGGCCATCACCCTGGAGGTTTTCCCGGGTGAGAGCGTCGAGGCGACCGTCAGGAAGCTCGAGACGATCCAGAACCAAAAGGCCTCCGGCCGGCTCTACGACAAGCTTTTCGTCCGTCACTGGGACACCTGGACCGACGGCCGGCGCTCCCACCTCTTCGTCGTGCCCACGCAGGGCGGCGAAGCCAGGGACCCGATGCTCCCAATGGATGCCGACACGCCGAGCAAGCCTTTCGGCGGTGGCGAGGAGATCGCCTTTACGGCCGACGGCAAGGGGCTCGTCTTCACGGCCCGTGATGCCGGCCGGGAGGAAGCCTGGTCCACGGACATGGACCTTTATTACGCGCCGGTCGACGGGTCGCAGGCGCCCCGGTGCCTGACCGAAGCCAACAAGGCCTGGGATACGACGCCGGTCTTTTCTCCCGACGGAAAGACGCTGGCCTACCTGGCCATGGCCCGTCCCGGCTACGAGGCCGACCGTTACCGGATCGTGCTCAAGCCGTGGCCCGACGGCGCCGGGCGTGTCCTGACGGAAGCCTGGGATTTTTCGGTCGCCTCCATGGCCTGGTCCCCCGACGGGGAGACCATCCTGGCCACGGCCCCCGACCGGGGACAGAACGCGTTGTTCGCCATAGACGTCAAGACCGGGAAAGCCCGGACGATCGTCGGGCAGGGGACGGTGAACGGATTCGCCCCGGTCTCGGGACGGATCGTCTTCGAGCGTCACACCTTGAAGTCGCCGGCCGAGATCTATTCCGTCAGGTCGGACGGAAGTGACGAACAGGTCATCACCCGCTTCAACGCGGCCAAGGTCGCCGCGGTCCGCATGGGCGATGACGAGCCGTTCACCTTCAAGGGCTGGAACAACGAGACCGTCTACGGATATATCGTTAAGCCGGTGGATTTCGACCCGGCGAAGAAATACCCGGTCACTTTCCTGATCCACGGCGGGCCCCAGGGGTCCTTCGGGAACGATTTCCATTACCGCTGGAATCCGCAGGCATACGCGGGCGCCGGATACGCTGTCGTCACGGTGGATTTTCATGGTTCCACCGGTTATGGGCAGGCCTTCTGCGACTCCATCCGCGGCGACTGGGGAGGGAAGCCTCTCGAGGACCTGAAGAAAGGCCTCTCCGCGGCCTTGAAGAAATGCCCTTGGATGGACGCGAACAGGGTCGGGGCCCTGGGCGCCTCCTACGGCGGCTACATGATCAACTGGATCGCCGGAAACTGGCCCGACCGGTTCAAGTGTCTGGTGAGCCACGACGGGAACCTGGACGAGCGGGCAGCCTACTACGACACCGAGGAGCTCTGGTTCCCGGAATGGGACCATGTCGGGACCCCCTGGAACAATCCCCAGGGCTACGAGAAACACAACCCGGCGAATTTTGTCAAGAACTGGAAGACGCCGATGCTCATCGTCCACGGCGGGCAGGACTTCCGGGTCGTGGAGACGCAGGGGCTCTCGGGTTTCAACGCTCTGCAGCGGCGCGGCATCCCGAGCAAGTTCCTCTATTTTCCCGACGAGAACCACTGGGTCCTCAAGCCGGCCAACTCCATCCTCTGGCACGAGACCGTGATCGGCTGGCTCGACCGCTGGCTGAAATAAAATAGGGAAAACCGGGAAATTCGGAAATTGGTATTGTGTCCCCAATTAGCGGCGTCGGCGGCGACGTCGGCTGGAAAGCGGCGCGGAAGGGAAGACCTCCCGGAAGAGGCTTTCGAACGACTCACCTTCCTGTGGGGCCCGGCCCCGGTTGATCAAAAAACACAACCGAGAAGCTTGGGGAAAATGGACCCTTTTCCGGAGGGACCATCGCATCCGACCGGAACCCAAGGCCCGAAGCATTTGCTCGAGGATGATCAGGACCTGGATGACGTCGGTCCTCAGAGCCCTGGGAAGGGTCGCCTGCATTTTCGCGCCGGCGAAAGCGTCTCCCAGGACCGGGCTCATGTCCGCCCCCTCGTCGATGAACAGGGGTTCCATCCACGGCCAGAGGAACAACGCGTATGTCTCCTCCAAGGAGAGAAGGCACCCCGTTTCTCGGGCCCGCTTTTCTAAGTCCAACAGGTAGGTCAGCTTCGTGAATAGGCCGTAGTCGGTTTCATAGCCCTCCCCCGCTTTTCCGAGGATATATCTGAGGAGGCGGTATCGCCGCAGGGCTTCGATGACCGGCCGGGTCTCGTAGGCGAGGTCCTTATTGAGCTCCTCGTAGAGCCGGGCCCCGGGAGACGTCGCGAGAAGAGGGCCGTGCGTGTGGATCGTCCGCTCTGCGGACTCTTCGACGTCGAATCCCAGGCGCGCGGCGTGCCTGAGGACACGCCAGATACGGACGGGGTCCTCGGTATAGCGCTCCACCGGATCGCCGATGATCCGGACCCGCCGGCAGGCCAGGTCCTCGAGTCCCCCGACGTAGTCGATGACGGAGAACGTGATCGGGTCATAATAAAGGGCGTTGATCGTGATGTCCCTCCGGAAGGCGTCCTCCTGGGGGGTTCCGTAGAGCCGCGCGGGATCCAATGCCGTCTCCGGTCCGGTCCCGGCGGCGCTTTCTTCCCCGGGTTTCGGGTCCCTCCGGAACGTGGCCACCTCGATGATCTTGCCGTCCTGAAAGTGGACGTGGGCCAGCCGGAACCGCCTCCCGATGACGAAGACGTTGGCGAAGCGTTTCTTGATCTGCCCCGGCCGGGCGTCGGTTGCGATATCGAAGTCCTTGGGTGTTTTCCCCAGCATCAGGTCCCGGACGGCCCCGCCGCAGAGATAGGCCGTGAACCCGAGCCTATGGAGCCGGTAAAGGATCTTGAGGGCGTCGGGGTCGATGTTCTTCCGTGAGATGGAGTGGCCGTCTCGCGTGAGAACGACGGGTCTAACGGCCCGGTCAGGAGAGAGGCAAGGTCCGTCCATGGAACTCGACATGAATTCATAGGATAGAGGAAACCCGGCTTTATGTCAAAACTTGATTAAGAAGCGCTAGCCCTTTCGGTGGTTGTTGCCGGGGCCCGGGAACTCGCTCCGGCCAGCTCCCTCCAAGCCCGGAGTTTATTTCCAGAACCGAAATCCGCCCCGCCGTTGACAATCAGTCGTCGTCTTTTCCCACGATCGTCGTTGCCCACTTGGGAAAAGGGATGCCGCTGCCTTTCGCCGCGTGCCAAAGGATCCGGTTGAGGACGTCCTCGGGGCAGGCGTCGACCCGTTTGAAGTCGAGCCGATCTGAGAGGACGGCAAGTTCCCGAAGCAGGGGATCGTCGATCGCTTCCTTGGGCGGGTTCATCATGTCAAGGGGAACGAGGTTGGGCACAGCCTTGAAATATTCGAAATCCGGCGTTTCCGTGAAACAGTCGAACATGGGAGCGGCGGCCGCGTCGAATTGATTCATGGGGGGAAGGCCGAGAATCTGTTCGATCGTCCGCAGGATACTGACCGTGTTGTAAGGCGTGCGGATGGTCCGGCCGCGCTTCGTGTAGGGGCTGATGACATACGCGGTCGTCCTGTAGCCGCTCACGTGGTCCCAGCCGTCCTGCGGGTCATCCTCGATCCCGAAGACTACCGTGTCCTTCCAGAACCGGCTGCGGCCGACGGCCTCGACGATCCGACCGAAGGCGAGATCGTTATCCGCTGCGTAGGCCGCCGGCGTCGGAGTGCCTTCCTTCGTGCCGCTCGTATGGTCGTTGGGCAAACAGATGAGGACGAGATCGGGAAAGGTCCCCAGCCTCTCGAATTCCTCGAGTTCCCGGATGAAGGCGTCCGCCCGGAAGGCATCGGGAACTTCCATGCTCCAACCGACCGTCCTCGACGCTAGATAAGGCCTCAAAGATTCGATCGCAGGTTCGCAGCCGAAGACGATCTCTCCTCCGGGATGGTTATACTCACGCCAGCAGGCGGCCCAATCCGGTTCGCCGGGACGGTTGGGGTCTGCCCAGCGGACCGCCGGCATGGCGAATTCGCCGTAGTCCCTGAGGGTTTTACCGTGACGCAAGGCGTTGTCCCAGATGAATCCAGTCGGAGCGTAGGCCAGGGCGTCGACCTCGTCCTCCCCCATGCCGTCCGGATAGCTCCTGGGCCATCCGGCGAACGATTTTTCGAGGTAGTCGGTGCCGAAAGCGGACATCGACCATTGGTGCCCGTCGGCGCTGAGGATGCCGCAGCAGGACGTGTTGTCGAGGAGCGCGAATTCGGAAGCCATTTTGTGCTGGTTCGGCGTGACGCGTTCCCCGAAGATGCAGAGCGATGGATCGCCGTTTCCGCGGGCCATGTCTCCCAGCACCTGATCGTAGGTTCTGTTCTCTTTGATGACATAGACGACGTGTTTGAACACGCTCGGTTCTCCGATGCGTTCGGGGACCGGCCGGGACGGCTGGCCCGGGCGCGGGGGCAGGAGCGCTTTCGCGATGCGCCCCCGGTGATAATTGTCCCAGACCGCGGCCGTGAACCGATGAAGCTCGGCTGCCGCGGGAACGGGGACGAGGGACAGGGAACCATGATATTGATGAGAATTAAATCCCGAAACGCCGCTGTGCTCATCCAGCCCCTTGACCGTTTCGATTCCCTTGATATTCGCCACACAGATCCTGTCGAGGCGGGGATGATAAGCAATGGCGCCGGGGAACCAGCCGACGGGGACCAGGCCGAGGAGCCGCGAACCACTACCGGCCGGATCGAATCCGACGACGGCTACGGCATTCTGCGTGCCGTTGGCGATAAAAAGACGGCCGCCCCCGCGATCGAAGGCCAGGGCGTTCGGCGAGGCCCCGAAGAGATCGGCCGGACTGGGCTTGGCCCAGATGGTCTCGACGACGTCGTCGTTGCGGATATCAATGACGCTGAGGTTATCGCTTGCCGCGTTGGCGCAGACGACGTAACGGCGGTCCGGCGAGACGGCTAGAGCGGAGGCGTGGAGGTGGACCGGGACCTCGGCCGCGGTTTCTCCGGAATCGAGATCGACCACGGTCACCGAGCCTTCGTTGGCGACGAAGGTCGACGGATCGACCTTGACCAGGGTCCCTCTGCCGGCGGGACCGGTCACGTCACCGGCCTGCGGGCGCCTTCCTCCCCAGTTGCTCACATAGGCTTTTCTACCGACGAGCACGACATCGTACGGGGCGACGCCCACGTCGAACAGCCGAAGGAGACGGCCGTCCTTGGACTCGAACTCACCCAGACGGTTCGAGAGGTTCAGGGCCACGTACAGGCGCTTTCCGTCGTTGGAAACGGCGATGCCGGCTGGGATCTCTTCCTCCCGGCGCGGCGCGCCGGCGGACGGCAGGATGATGGAAAACAGGCCGGCGATCTCTCCGCCGGGGAGAACGCCGAAAACCTCGATACTGCCATTGACGTTGCTGAGATAAAGGCGTTTGCCCTCCGGAGAGAAAGCCAGGCCGGTGTAGCTCACCTGGCCCTCGTCGCCGGGTTTCAGGATGTTCTCTGACGGAGATACCGGTCGGGGGTCGCCGATAGCCTCCGCAGGAAACGGAACCCGTTGCTTGATCCCGCCCGTTTCCGGATCCACGACAACGATCTCATGAGTCTTGCCGGATGTGATGAGGAGACGTCCGTCGGGGCTCAGGGCCAGGACCTGCGGCCGCAGACCGGGCAACTCCACCTGGATTCCCGCGGGCGTGATGATCTGGCTGACGGGAAGCGCCGTACCCCGACCGGCCGAGGCCGTGTCGGCAGGCTTTTTCGTAGCCAGCGAGCAGGCCGTCGAAAGTAAAAAAAAGAGGCCCAGGATAACGACGCCGCCGCGCGCTCGCGATGGGGAGTTCGATTTCATGGAGTTCAACATCATAGCGGGATTCTATGCAAAAAAGAGTCCCGCGTCAAAGCCGCGATCCCGGAAAGCTCGAAGCCTCGCTACGTCCGAGAATTCGATCCTGTTATCGAGCTGGGGAGCTTCTTTTCCGCTTCAGGGTTGGATCCGAGCATGATATCGTCCCGCGCATAGACGATGCCGGTGTCCCGCAGCAAGTTCTGGAATTCCCGTTCGCCCAGGTCGTCCTTGATCGTGCCGGCGACCGGCTTGCCCAGATATAGCCTCTTGTTGATCGCGTCGATGAGGCTGGTGATCCTGATATAGGTCTTGGCCGGGGCCTTGTCCATGACCACCGTCACCTGATTGCCTTTGATGATGACGGCCTTGACTTCCGGGAGAGCGGAGACCTTCTTGGTGAATCCCTGGAGCATCCGGCGTTTCCTATTCCGGACGATCCTATAAGCGACGAGCGCCATGATGCCGGTGCTCATCAGATTGGCCCATTGGATCCTGGTGAAGATGAGAACGGCGGCCGCGACGACGGCTACAGCCAGGATGATCATGCCGTTTCTCCCGAAGGGGAGGGCTGTCGGCAGCCCCTCCAGCCATCCCCGTAACCGTTGCGCCGGCGGCAGGGAGAGCCTGGCCCCGGATTCGATATCGTGTTTCAGGTGCTTGAGGTCGGCCGCCAGGGTTCGGGCGTCCGGATAGCGGTCCTGGCGCCGCTTCCTCAGACAGCGGAAGACGATCTGGTGGAGCTGGGGAGGGAGGTTTTTACGCACGATCGTCACGGCCTTGGGCTCTTCGTAAGCGATCGAGTGCATCGTGTCCAGGAACGTGTCCCCCTTGAAGGGGAGCTCTCCCGTCGCCATCTCGTAGAGGACGACCCCGAGCGAGAAGATGTCACTCCGTGGGTCCAGGTCCTGTCCCCGGGCCTGTTCGGGGCTCATGTAATTGACCGTCCCCATCACCGCCCCGGCGATGGTCTGCGCCTGTCCGATCGTCAGGGTCCGGCCGGGTGGAACGGGGCCCCCCGTGTCCTTTCCGGCGTCCTCGGGGCCGGACTCCAGGAGCTTGGCCAGGCCGAAGTCGAGGAGCTTGGCGTGCCCCTCCCGGGTGACCATGATGTTGTCTGACTTGATGTCCCGGTGGATAATGTTCGCTTCGTGCGCCTTGGCCAGGCCTTCGGCGACCTGGAGGGCGATCTCCACCGCGCCGAGGAGGTCCAGCTCGCCGTCGGCGACGAGCCGGTTGACGGTCCGTCCGTCCACATATTCCATGGCGATGAATGTCATCCCATCGTCCTCGTCGATGTCATAGACCTGGGCGATGGAGGGATGGGAGACGGCCGCAGCGGAGCGGGCCTCGCGCAGGAACCTGGCCCTGCGGTCCTCGTTCGATACGAGTTCAGGTTTGAGGAGTTTCAGGGCCACGGGCCGCTGGAGCTTGGTGTCCTGCGCCCGGTAGACGATGCCCATGCCGCCCTTGCCGAGCACGCTTTCGATTTTGTATTGCTTCAGGGTCCGGCCGATCATGAGGTCACGGTTTTCCCGGGGAACATTTATCCAGCTGATATCAATAACACAGGAACGGTTCAGGGTCAAACAAGCCCTACTTGCCTGTTCGCACGAAATGCGGCATTTCGAAGGGGACCTCGAGCGAAAGCTCAATGAACCCCTGGTATTCCCCATCCCGGAACCATGGCGCCTGGTAGATCAATTTCTTGGCGCCGTTCTTCTCGATCGTGTAAACGTTTGTCCTCCTCCCGGCCATGATCTCCGCCAGCCTCGTCCGGGACGGCTCGGGGTGGCAGTCGAGGACGTTCTTTCCGATGAGGGCCGCTCCGCCGTCCTCGGCGAATGTCCGCGCCGATCTAATGTTCATCTCGATGATCGTCCCCTTTTCGTCGCAGACGGTCACGGCGCCCGGGAAATCTTCAACCCATGAATTTCGGTCCATCGATGGCCTCCTGATCCCATTTTATCGATCCGGCACATCGGGGTCAAACCGACAATCTTAACAGGTTTGTTCTCCAGCGTTTTGTTTGGGTGGGTGAACATAAAGATGCGCTGGGGCCGGAACGGCCTTCGAAGGCCTCGAGTGCGAACTCGACCAGGCATTCCTCCTTGACTTCCGGCCCGGACTATTCTATGAAAGGGATTGTTCTTCGAAAGGAGGTCGCATGGTTGGATATCTTCTCGGTTTTCTTCTCGGGGCATTGGCCATCGGCTATCTCCTGATGCAGAGGGGACGCGGGGACGTCCGGAGCCCCTTCAGCGCGGTCAAAGGCTGGGGGAAGCTTATCGTGAGCGCCGCCGCGGTCCTCGCCCTGACCGGAATGTCGCTCGCCCAGGAAACCGCGAAAGCGGCCTCGGAGCTTTCGGCCCGTTATGAGGAGCTCACGTCCCCGGACTTCATCCAGGCCGTCGCCAAGTCCGGAGGCACATGCATCATCCCGGTCGGCATTCTAGAAAAGCACGGCCCCCACCTCCCGCTGGGCACGGACCTTCTCGACTGCCGGGAGCTTTCGTTTCGGGCGGCAGCGAAGGAATACACGATCGTCTTCCCGCAGTACTATTTCGGGCAGATCTTCGAGGCCAAGCACCAGCCGGGAACGATCGCCTACAGCGTTCATCTCATGCTGGACATGCTCCAGGAGACCTGCGATGAACTCGCCCGTAACGGCATCAAGAAGATCATCCTGGTCAACGGCCACGGCGGTAACGACCAGTTCCTCCAGTATTTCTGCCAGGTCTAGCTCGCTGCTAAAAAAGATTATGCGGTCTTCCTGTATGACCCCTCGGACGATTCGTCCGTGGCCGACGCGTTGAAGAAGATGCGCAAGACGACCCTCGACGGTCACGCCGGGGAGGAAGAGACATCCTCCATGCTCGCTCACCGGCCGGATCTGGTCTACATGGACCAGGCGGACGATCAGAGCGGGGAGGACCTGAAACGGCTCGCCGGCCTCAAGCACGCCTATACGGGGATCTGGTGGTACGCCTCCCAGCCAAACCACTATAGGGGATATGGAGCCGCCGGGACCAAAGAGATGGGAGAAACGATGCTCAACCTGGAATCCGGCGTCCTGGCGGAAATGATCCGCTCCGTCAAGGCGGACACAAAGACGCTGGAGCTGCAAAAGATATTCTTCGAGGGCTCGGACAAGCCCCTCGAAACGAACCAGAAGAAATAAAAACGTGAAAAAGCTCTACGACCTGGCAAACCTCATCCTGCTGGTCCTCATCAGTAACACCGTTTATACGGCCTACCCGAAGCTGCCGCAGCGAATCCCCACTCACTTCAATTTCGCGGGGAACGCGGACCGCTGGGGCGGCAAGGAAGGAGTTGTCTGGCTCGCGGCCATGGCCTGGGGCATGACCCTTATTTTTTATCTTCTCGGCCACAACATGCGCCGCTTGAACCGCAAACCTCAGTCCCTCAATATTCCCCACAAGGAGCAATTTCTGAAACTCCCGGAGGAGAAGCAGTCGATCTACTGGGACCTCGTCAAAGAATTCCTCATCGGGCTCACGGTCGGGACCAACCTTCTCTGGTACCTCCTCATCCGGGGGACGCTGAGGATCATCTCAGGGGAGATGAGCGTTCTCTCCTTTAAGACCATGCTTCCTGCGCTGGCGGTCATGATTCTCATTCTGATCGTTTACCTCAGGCGCATGTACACCCTGCCGGGCAAGCTTGTTCGCGGCGAGGAATAACAGCAGACCTCAGTAATATCTTCCGATGAGCCGGTCTTCGTAGGCCTGAGCCGTGGGACAGTGGTCGCAACTGAAGACCACGACGAGGCATTTATGGGACGCGAAGTCCTTCAGACCGTAGACTTTGTCGTCTACACCCATCAGCTTGAAATCCGGGGCCTTCGCTCCGATGGCCAGGGTCGCCGGCTCGGGGCGCGTCTCCTGGCCAGCCGGCGCCGGAAGGCAGAACGACAAAACGACCATCAGCGGTATTAAAAATCGCTTCATGGGATCGTCTCCTGTTTCGCTTTGGCTGCCGCCCAGCGGATGGCGCCTTCGAGATCAGCACCTTTGCCTTTCTGCTGCGTTTCATGCTTATCAACATACACCAATGCGGGACGTTCAAAAAGGACAATTCTCAGGAGACTCATGTTTGTTCGGTCGGATCCGGTTCATGCGTGACGGCACGAGGAATGTGTCGGGGTTCCTTTTCACCGGGGGCCCCGTCAGCTAATTTTCACGCCTGGGTCGACGGAGACCGTGACATCGGACTCCGACAGGCCTTTCTCCGTTGCCAGGATGGCCAGGGCCCCGAAAAGGAAAAGGGCCGCGAAAAAAATAGACACAGCCAGGATGAGGATCTTTCGTCTCTTCATGAGAATCTTCCGGTTCACGATGGATGATACTTCATATCGCGTTAAATCGTTGCGTCTCGCGTATTGCCTTTTTTCGTTGGTATTGATAGATTTAGGTGAATCCATGGACCTGAAATACGGCTGTTCGGAAAAGGACCTGGCCCGGTACAAGTGCCGGCGAACCGGGGAGAAGTTCGCGATTGACGGCGACCTGGAGAAATCCTGCTGGCGCCGGGCGGAGAAGTCCGGCCGCTTCGTCGACCTCGTGAGCGGCGTCCCCGGCTTCCTGGAGACGCGGATGGCCGCGCTTTGGGACGATGAGAATTTCTACGCCGCCTTCTGGCTGGGAGAGCCGAACGTCCAGGCCCGTTTCACCGAGCGGGATTCGCTGATCTGGAACGAGAACGACGTCGAGGTCTTCATCGGCGGCGAGGACTGCTACTATGAGTTCGAGATCAACGCCCTGGGCACGATCTACGAGGTCTTCTACATCTGGCAGGACGCTTACAAAAAGGGAAGTCACTTCGACAGGCCCGAGTTCGACCTCCTCAGCCGCAAGGTCGATGTCCTCGGCGGGTTCCAGGACGGCATGAGGCACGGCAAGCACTCGCGCGGCGCCCGCTGGGCGTTTATGGATTGGGACCTCGCGGGGCTCAGGAGCGCGGTCAAGGTCCAGGGCACGCTGAACGACCCCTCCGACATCGACAAGGGCTGGAGCGTCGAGTTGGCCTTCCCCTGGAAGGGGATGGCCGCCCTCGCGGGGAGCCGTTCCCTCCCGCCTCGCCCGGGCGATGTTTGGAGGATGGATTTCTCGCGGTTCGAGCGGCTGGAATACGGCGGCGTCAAGGCCGAACCGCACCCCGGCTGGGCCCTCAATCGCCACGGTGTCTACGACTCCCACATCCCGGAGTGCTTTTCGTTCGTCGAATTCGCGGATTGACGGGCGGGGGCCTCTTTTTAAACGCAGGCTAAAGCCTGCGACTGCGGCCTGCGACGAAAGCCCTCGGCTTCAGAAGAGCGCCGGACCTAAAGCAGCTTGAGCGGGCGATTACGGGAGGAGCATACAGTCTCCATAGGAGAAGAACCGATCCGCCCAGGGACCGCCGTTCCCTCGGCGTACTTTCTGGCTTCGTCGATGATCTTAGCGACCCGCTTGGGGAATCCGCGTCTGTGGGTTTTTCCGGTTTGCCAATGAAGGCGTTCATGAACATCTTCCAGCCTCCTTGGTCGATACGCGACGGATGACGATTCATAAGATGAGCATGCAGTCGCCGTACGAGAAGAACCGGTAGCGCTCCCGGACGGCTTCGCGGTAGGCTCGTATGGCGAGGTCGCGGCCGGCGAAGGCCGAGACGAGCATCAGGAGCGTGCTCTGAGGTAAGTGGAAATTTGTGAGCAGGCGGTCCACAACTTTATAATCATAACCGGGGTAAATAAAGAGCGACGTCGCGCCCCGCCCGGGGGTCAGACACCCACTCGCCGTGCGCTCGATGTTTCCTTCACCCCCGCCGTCCCTGCGCCAGGCGCTCTCGAGCGTCCGGACGACGGTCGTGCCGACGGCCGTGACGGGCCGGCCCTCGCTTTTCGCGGCGCTGATCGCCCGGGTGGCCGCGGGCGCGATCTCGTACTTTTCCTCGAGCATCCGGTGATCTTTGATCCGGTCGACCCTCACCGGCTGAAAGGTCGCGACCCCGATATCGAGCGTGACCCTTTGAACCTCGACGCCGCGCCCCGCCATTTCCTCCAGGATCGCCTTCGTGAAATGGAGCCCGGCCGTCGGCGCCGCGATCGCGCCTTCTTTACGCGCGAATACCGTCTGGTATCGTTCGAGGTCCAGCGGCCTCAATCCCGTCTGGTCCTTCCGCCTCTTGATGTACGGGGGAAGGGGAGCGAAGCCGACCTTATTGAGCTTGGCGAGGACATCAGGGGTCTCGAAGTGCAAGACCCTCAAGCCCTCGGTTCCCTCCCCGGCTACGGTCCCTTCGAACCCGGGACCGAAGACAACGCGTCCCCCCGTTCGCACCCGCTTGGCCGGCCGGCAGAGCACTTCCCATCGACCCGCGGGCCTCTCCTTGACGAACAGGAATTCGGCCTCCTTGTCGCCGGCACGCCCCCAGGCCTTGGCCGGGATGACCTTCGTATCGTTGAGGACAAGGACGTCGTCCGGTTGCAGGTATCCGGGGAATTCCTTGAAGCACGCGTGTGTGATCCGGCCCGTTTTTCTCTCGACGACCATCATCCGGGACCCGTCGCGGCTGGCCGGGGGATGCTGGGCGATGAGCTCCTTGGGGAGGTCGTAATCGAAATCGCGAACCCGCAGATCCATGTCGAATTCACCGTATTCTACTTATCGTCGAACAGCTTTTTCTGCGGCGCCGGGCGGCGTTCATGGGGATATTCATAGCCCAGGTGCTCGTAGGCCCTGGGTGTGAGTTTCCGGCCCCGGGTCGTCCGCTCCAGGAAGCCGATCCGCATCAGGAACGGCTCGTAGATGGATTCGATGGTGTCTTTTTCCTCGTCGATGGCCGCCGCGATCGTGCTGATCCCGACCGGCCCGCCGCCGAAGTTCTCGATGATCGTCGACAGGATCTTGCGGTCCACGTCGTCCAGGCCCAGGGCGTCCACTTCCATCATGTCCAGGGCGCGCCGGGCTTCCTTGCCGGTGATGACGCCGTTGCCCTTGACGTCGACGTAGTCCCTCACCCGGCGCAGAAGCCGGTTGGCTACCCGCGGCGTCCCCCGCGATCTCAAGGCGATCTGCTCGGCGCCCTTGTCGTCGACCTTGACCTTGAGAAGCGCCGCCGACCTCAGGATGACCTTCTTGAGGTCCTCGTCCCGGTAGTAGTCCAGGCGGTGGATGATGCCGAACCGCCCACGGAGCGGCGCCGTGATCCGTCCGGCCCTCGTCGTCGCGCCGATGAGGGTGAACTTCTTGATCTTGAGCTTGTGGCTCCGGGCGCTCGGCCCCTGGCCGATGACGATGTCCAGGCTGAAGTCCTCCATGGCCGAGTAGAGGATCTCCTCGACCGAGGGGTGGAGCCTGTGGATCTCGTCGATGAACAGGACCTCTTTCGTCTGGAGGTTGGTCAGGATGGCCGAAAGATCGCCTGTCCTCTCGATCACCGGCCCCGCCGTCGGCTTGATGCCGACGCCCATTTCCCTGGCGATGAGGTAGGCCAGACTCGTCTTGCCCAGCCCCGGCGGCCCGTAGAGGAGGACGTGGTCGAGGTGCTCGTCCCTTTTCTTCGCGGCCTCCATGAAAATCCTGAGGTTGGCCTTGATCGTCTCCTGCCCGACGAACTCGTCGAGGGTCCGCGGCCGCAGGCTGTCCTCAAAGAGGATATCTTCCTTCATCCTTACAGGGCTCAGTAGGACCGGCATCATCACACCTTCGCCATCCCGGCCAGGCAAGCCCTGAGCATCTTCTCGAAGCCGGCGTCCTTGCCCGCCGATGCCACCACTTGGTCCACGGTCCGTTCGATCTCCTTCCTCCGGAAGCCGAGGTTCATCAGGGCGGAGATGAGGTCCTCCTTCTCCGGTGACTCTTTCGCCGCCAGGACCCTTTCCTTCTTCTCCAGCTTGTCCTGCAGTTCCATTGTGATCCGCAGGGCTGTCTTCTTACCGATCCCCGGGACGCGCGAGATCCGGGCGACGTCGGCCCGCCGGATGGCGTCCTCGAGCTCGTCCGTCCCTATTCCAGAAAGGACGTTCATGGCCAGCTTCGGTCCAATCCCCGAGATGCCGATAAGCTTGAGGAACGTATCCCGTTCCTCCGTCGATGCGAACCCGAAGAGCGAGAGGGCGCTGTCGGTCAGGTGGGTGTGGATGAAAAGCTCTACGGGACCGTCGACTTCGCCGAGTTTGAAGAAGGTTGAAAGGGGGATGGCCGCGCAGTAACCCACCCCCCCCGTGTCGATGACGACTTGGTTGGGTGTCTTCCGGATCAATGTTCCCTTGAGGTAGGCGATCATCCGAGCGATTCCTCCAGTTTCTTCTGAAAGATCCTCGAATTGAGGTGGCAGATGGCCGCGGCCAACGCGTCCGAGGCATCCAGGGAGAGGGCGTCGTCCTCGAGATTGAGGAGGGTCTTGACCATCACCCGGACCTGGTTCTTGTCCGCCTGGCCGTACCCGGTCACGGCCTTCTTGATCTCGAGGGCAGAGTATTCGAAAAGCTCCCGCGACTGCGCCGCCACGGCGATCAAGACCGCGCCCCGGACCTGGCCCAGCGACAGGGCCGTCCGGATGTTCTGGGCGTAGAAGGCGTTCTCGATGGCGACTTCGTCGGGCGTGAACGAGATCATGACCTTCTCGAGTTCGGTCCGGATCTCGTTCAGTCGGCTGGGGAAGGGGAGTTTCGGGGACGGCTTGATGATGCCGTAGATCACGGGGATGTAGCCCGTCCCGGTTTCCTCGACGACGCCGAACCCCGTGGACTGGAGGCTCGGATCGATTCCCAGGACCCTCATTAGGTTCGGCCCTCAGGCCTGTGAGAGGCGTTCGATTTCCTTTTCGTCGATGTCGAAATTGGCGGCGACGGTCTGGACGTCGTCTTGGTCCTCCAGCTCCTCCATGAGCTTCAGGTTCTGTTCGGCCTGCTTGCCTTCGACATGCGTGTAGTCCTGGGGGATGTAGCCGACGTTGGAGTCCGCGATCTCAAATCCGGCCGCCTTCACAGCCTCGAGGACCTTCTCGTAGGCGTCGGGTGTCGTGATGATCTCCCAGTTCGCGCCCTCGTCCTTGACGTCTTCGGCGCCGGCCGCCAGGGCGATCTCCATGAGCTGCTCTTCGGTGGCCTTGGACTTCTCGATCGCGATGTAGCCCTGCCTCTTGAACCGGTAGGCGACGCACCCCTGCTCGCCGATCCGGCCGCCGTTCTTGGCGAAGATGTGCCGGACCTCGGAGACGGTGCGGTTCTTGTTGTCGGAAAGGGCGGTGATGTAGAGCGCGACGCCGCCCGGGCCGTAGCCTTCGTAGATGATCTCCTCAATTGTGGAGCCTTCGAGCTGGCCCGTCCCCTTCATGATGGCCCGCTTGATGTTGTCGGCCGGCATGTTGACGGCCTTGGCGTCCAGGATGGCCTTCCTCAGCCGGGCGTTCGACTCGGTGTCGCCCCCGTCGCGGGCGGCCATGCTCAGCTCGCGGATGATCTTGGTGAAGATCTTGCCGCGCTTGGCGTCCGTGGCGGCCTTTTTATGCTTGATGGAAGCCCATTTGGAATGTCCGGACATGCTGAACTCCTTGCTGAAATACGGGCAGATTCTAGCACAAATGATATGTCCACGCAACTGGATGAAGCCCGGGCGTCCGGAACGGCCCGCTGCTCGTCGTCGTGGTATAATAATAAAAAAAAAGGGAGATTCCCATGGAAAAAGACCCAAAGAAAATTGGATCCAGCTCTGAAGACGGCCTGAAACGTATCGATATCCCCATCATGGGCATGAGCTGCGCCTCCTGCGCCGTCAATATCGAGCGCGGTCTCACCGGGGTCGAGGGCGTCGGATCGGCCAACGTCAATTTCGCCACCTCCCGGGCGACAGTCCTCTTCGAGCCGCGTTTGGCCAATCCGGAAGATCTCGTCAGGACGATCAGGGAGAGCGGCTACGACGTGGCGGCGGCCTCCGCCGATATCGCCGTCGAGGGCATGTCCTGCGCGTCGTGCGTCGCCAGGATCGAGAAGGCCTTGCTCGCCTCGCCCGGGGTGCTGAAGGCCGCCGTGAACCTGGCGACGGCGAGGGCCCACATCGAGTACCTGCCGAACGAGACGAACCGGCGCGACCTGGCGAAGGTCATCGAGTCGGCGGGTTACAAGGTGATCGAGACGGGAGCCGGGCCCGCGGCAGAGGACGCCGAGCGCCTCCTCCGAGAAAAAGAATACAAGACGCTCCGGACCAAGGTCATCACGGGCGCCGCTTTCGGCGTCGTCATATTGCTGGGGAGCATGCGTCATTGGTTCCCCTGGGTCCCGCCTTTCCTGAAGAACTTTTTCGTCCTCTGGGCCCTGGCGACGCCGGTCCAGTTCGTCCTGGGACTCCAGTTCTATCGGGGCGCCTGGGGGGCGTTCCGCCACCGGACCGCCGATATGAACACACTCGTCGCCGTCGGCACGTCAGCGGCTTATTTCTTCAGCGTCGCGGCGACGATCTTTCCTTCGTTCTTCCACGGGGCCGGGGTCATGCCCGAGGTCTATTTCGACACCTCCGCGCTCATCATCGTCCTCATCCTTTTCGGAAGGATGCTCGAAGCCCGGGCCAAGGGCCGCACGTCGGATGCCATCAAGAAGCTCATGGGCCTCCGGCCCAAGACCGCGAGGGTCATCCGCGAAGGCGGCGAGTTCGATATTCCGGTCGAGGACGTCGCGGTGGGAGACATCATCCTGGTCCGGCCGGGCGAAAAGATCCCGGTCGACGGTGTCTTGACGGAAGGGAAGTCCGCTGTCGACGAGTCCATGATCACCGGCGAGAGCCTGCCCGTTGAGAAAAAACCGGGCGACGAGATGATCGGGGCAACGATCAACAAGGCTGGGAGCTTCCGTTTCCGGGCGACAAAGGTCGGGAAAGACACGGCCCTGGCCCAGATCATCCGGCTCGTCGAAGAAGCCCAGGGGTCGAAGGCGCCCATTCAACGGCTGGCCGACGTCATCGCCTCTTACTTTGTCCCCGCCGTGATCGGGATTGCCGTCCTGACGTTTGCTGTCTGGTATGCCTTCGGGCCCAGCCCCAGGCTGACCTTCGCCCTGCTCAATTTCGTGGCCGTGATGATCATCGCCTGTCCCTGCGCTCTCGGGCTGGCGACGCCGACCGCGATCATGGTCGGGACGGGAAGGGGCGCCGAGCAAGGCATCCTGATCAAGGGTGGCGAGAGTCTGGAAACGGCCCACAAGGTTGACACCATCGTCTTCGACAAGACGGGAACGTTGACCAAGGGGGAACCGCGCCTGACGGACATCGCCGCGGTGGCGACCTTCGCGGACCGCGATGTCCTTTTCTACGCGGCGAGCGTGGAAAAGGTCTCCGAGCACCCCCTCGGCGAGGCCGTCGTCAAGATGGCCGGGGAGAGAGGAGTTGCCCTCGAGAATCCGGGGGACTTCCAGGCACTCGAAGGATTGGGGATCTCTGCGACAATCAAAGGCAAATCCGTCCTGATAGGAAGCGCAAGGATCATGACGGAGCGAGGCGTGGACATTGGAAGATTGGCGGCGAAGGCGGACGCTTTTTCCGGGGAAGGGAAGACTGCGGTCTTCGTCGCCGTCGAAGGCAAGGCTGCGGGCGTCCTGGCCATCGCCGACACGCTTAAGGAGAGCGCCGTCCCGGCCCTGAGAAGGCTCAAGGCGCTCGGGCTGGAGCTTGTCATGCTGACCGGCGATAACCGGAAGACAGCTGAAGCCATCGCGGCCCAGGCCGGGATCACGACGGTCGTCCCCGAGGTCCTGCCCCAGGATAAGGTCAACGAGATCAGGCGGCTCCAGTCCTTGGGGAAGAAGGTGGCCATGGTGGGCGACGGGATCAACGACGCGCCGGCCTTGGCCCAGGCCGACGTCGGGATCGCCATCGGAACGGGCACAGATGTGGCCATGGAGGCCTCGGACATCACCTTGATCAAGGGCGACCTGGGCGGCGTGGCTTCGGCCATCGAGCTCAGCCGGAGGACGATCCGGACGATCAAACAGAACCTGTTCTGGGCCTTCATCTACAACACGATCGGCATCCCGGTCGCGGCCGGCGTCCTCTACCCATTCTTCCACATCCTCCTCAGCCCCATCATCGCCTCGGTAGCGATGGCGTCGAGCTCGGTATCGGTCGTATCCAACTCGCTCCGGTTGAGAAAAAAGTAGGGGGGCTGGCTAAAAGCCGCTCAACCGTGTAAAATAGTTTGTATGAAGGCCTGTACCTGCAGTACAAGTTTTCGATTTTAAAGGAGGCTTTATGAAGAAGCATTACAAACTGTTCGCGATAGTCGCGGTGTTTTTGTTCATCGCGGTCCTATCCGTTGTCGCCCAGCAGAAGGGCGACGAAACGTCCAAGGACCCCATTTGCGGGATGAGCGTCAAGATTTCCGGCGCCAAGTATACCGCCGAGTATCAGGGGAAGACTTATTACTTCTGCTCTGAAGGCTGTAAAGCGGAATTCCTCAAGGACCCGGCCAAGCACGCAGCGCCTGCCGCCGAGGCCCCAAAGGCCGGGGCTATGGAAGAAGGCAGCGGGATGTGCTGCCAAGGCTGCTGCATGATGGCCAAGATGAAGATGATGCCCATGACCGACGCCCAGAAGGGCATGATGAAGATGCACGGCCAGATGCCGACGCCCCCGGCGCCGGGCGCCCCGCCCGCCGCTCCGATGCCCCCGATGGCCGGTATGCACGGCGGGATGATGCCCGGCTGCCCGATGATGATGCGCGGTCGCATGGGCATGCGTCATGGCATGCGTATGGGCCGCATGGGCATGATGATGGGCCGCGGGATGGCTTCGGATTGCCCGATGTGCGCCATGAAATCCGCTGACGTCGAGACGACGGTTGAGAACACCAAGGACGGCGTCGTCGTCAAGATCACCGCCAAGGACGCCGAGAAGGTTAAGATGATCCAGGATAAGTGGGCTCAGAAAAAAGCGGACAAGAAATAGGGACTCATTGCCCGATCCGCTCAAGAAGGGACTTCACGAGCGGTTGATCGCTCTTGATCTTCAGGGACTTGGCGAACGTTTCCCGCGCCTTGTCCTTTCGGTCGTCCTTTCACCGTCCCTGTTTTTGAACATCACAGTATTCCCTGGAGCGGGAGTCTATCGTCTTTCATCCGGGTCGGCGGGGTTTCTTGTCCGGGCATGATCTCGAGTGCCGCTCTTCATAACTCTTCGTGACTATTGACACCGCCATGCGGCTGGCTATATACTTTCGACATGGATAAGCGGGGAGATTCATTCTCCGGAGCGGGAATTCGCCGCGTCGCGAAAAAAGGAAGCTCCAATCATTTCATTGGAACAGAAAATTCTCAAGGAGTGCGAATGACGATAGAGCAGGCGGGTATTCGGTACCAAGGGTTGGGGTGGAGCCTTGTTCGGATTCACCCCGGGAAAAGAGGTTAGGAAAGCATGAAAAGGCGGATCAAATCGAATGAAAAATAAGCTGTTATTTCTACTGCTCATCATTTGCGTAGCGACCGCTGGAACGGCTTTCGCCCAGGTCACGCCGGAAGGCAAGATCACCGGAAAGGTTATTGATAACCAGGGGAGCCCTCTTCCCGGAGTGACGGTCGAAGCCACCAGCCCCAAGCTTGTCGGCAAGGCCTCCGCGGTCACCGACGCCAACGGGATATACCGTATAATGGCCCTCCCGTCTGGAACTTATAATATTACTTTCTCACTTTCCGGGTTCAACACCCTGCTCAGAAAGGATATTTATCTCGATTTCTCCCAGACACTGGCCCTGAACGTGACGCTGGAACAGGCCACCGTCAGTGAGCAGGTCACGGTCGTCGGCCAGGCCCCCATGATCGATGTCAAGAGCACGACCAAGGGCCAGGTCATGACCAAGGAGACCTTCTTATCCCTCCCCCGGGGGAGGGCCTTCGATTCCCTCGTCAGCACCATCCCCGGCGTTACGAGCGAGGATGCCACGGCGGGCATTTCGGTCGATGGCGCCACGGGCGCCGAGAACGTGTTTTATGCCGACGGTGCGGACGTGACGAACTTCCACCTGGGCGTCAAGGGCCAGAACATCGTCCTCGAGCTGGTGGACGAGGTCAAGGTCACGGCCTCGGGCTACAACGCCGAGTTCGGCGGCTCGATGGGCGGTGTCATCAATGTCATCACCAGGTCCGGCGGCAACGAGTTCCACGGCGAGCTCATGACCTTCTATGAGAATAACATGCAGCTGATGCGGGGCGCCGCCAGGGATTATCTCAGACAGAACTTGGACGACTACACTCTCTGGGAATACGTCAACAACGACACCCTCTATTACAACGGCGGCAAGGACCGGGACCGCTACAATCGTTACGAGGGCGTCATCAGCCTCGGCGGCTACATCGTCAAGGACAAGCTGTGGTTCTTCGGGGCCATTAACCCGATCTACGACCAGACGGGAGCCAAGCGGGATTTCAATTACAGGCAGGGGCCCTTCTCGACCTTCAAGAATAAGAATACCGACCTCAACGGGTCTATCAAGCTGTCGGCCGCCCCGTTCACCGGCTTTCGCATAGGGGCCAGCTACATCAACAATTTCAGCAAGTACCGGGGGGCCCTCCCCGATATTCAAGGCTCCTCCAACGAGTTTTATGAATACGGCAAGGAAGGCTATAGCTATCCCAACTGGACCGCGGCGCTGAACGCGGATTATACCATCGGCAATAACCTGCTCGTCAGCTACAGGGGCGGCTGGCACCAAACGGATACCACCGACGCCCAGGTCGTTCCCCCAAATACATCGACCCATAATTTCAATTATGGGAACACGAGCTACGCGAATGATCCTTTCTTTATTGCCAATCCAGGGCTCGTCCATTCCTCGGGCTGGACGGATGCGGACACCTTCCGTGTGTTGAATAAGAACCTGGAAGAAAAGATCAGCAACAACCTGGACGTCTCCTACTACCTCAATTTTATGGGCGAGCACGCGCTGAAGGCCGGCTTCGGCTATACCTATCTTCACGAGAATTACGATCAAGCCAGCATCCACCCCAGGGTCTACCTGGCCTACGGGCGGACCTATTGGGGTCTGGACAACCCCGTCGGCGTCGGCGCCGACCCGAGCAGCCCCTATTACGGCAAGTACGGGTATTATTACGTCAGGGGTTCGTGGACCCAGCCCATCAACGGAGGCAAATGGAACATCCACGCCAATAACTACTCAGCCTACATCCAGGATTCCTGGACCATCAAGAACAGGCTGACCATCAATTTCGGCCTCCGGGCCGAGAGCCAGTACATCCCTTCCATGACCACCGATACGTCGTACGCGAATTATACGGACAAGCCCATCAAGTTCGACATGACGGATATGCTGGCCCCCCGGCTGGGCGTTGTCTATGACGTATTCGGGGATTCCAGCCTGAAGGTCTTCGGAAGCTTCGGCATCTATTACGACGTCATGAAGCTCTACATGGCCGAGCTGACCTTCGGCGGCTGGAAGCGCAAGCAGGACTATTACGCCCTTCAGAATCCGGACTGGATGCAGATCGCGGCGAGCGGCGCGTTCGACGACAAAGCCAGCCAGGAGGCAGGCGGCACGTACGCCGGAAGCCTGGACTTCCTGCCGCCGTCGTTCAGCCGCGTCGATCCGAACCTGAAACCGACCGCCCAGAGGGAGATCTCCTTCGGCGGCGAGAAGAAGCTGACGGAAGATCTTTCCCTTTCCGTCCGGTTCGTGAACAAGAGTCTGCTCCGGACGATCGAGGACGTCGGCGCGCTCGCATGGGAGACCGATCCCGTTTCGGGCGTCAGGAGCCTGACGGAGAACTTCTGGATCGTCAACCCCGGCTATGGTTGGTCCCTGCCGGAAGCCCAGGGCGGGAAGTTCGTCGGTGACAACTGGCCGACCCCGAAGGCGACCCGGAGATACTACGGCGTGAATATCGCCCTGGAAAAAAGATTCAGCAACAACTGGCAGGGCGGTTTTAATTACACCTGGAGCCGGATCACAGGCAACTATTCGGGCTTGGCCAGCACCGACGAAGTGGGGTATGACTATGCGGGCGTCGGCCGCGTCGGCCCGAACGTCGAGCTGTATTATGACGACTGGTTCATCATGTACGATGCCTTGGGGAAGGTCCTCGACGGCCCCCTGCCCCAGGACAGGACCCATTTCTTCAAGGCCTTCGGGACCTATTCCTTCCCGTTCGGCCTGACCGTGGGCATCGTCGGCTATGGTCGAAGCGGTTTCCCCGTGACGACCAAGCTCCTCATGAACAACAGGTGGATACTCCCCGAGAACCGCGGCGACATGGGCCGCCTGCCGTTCACCTTCTGGGCCGACCTCTATCTGGACTACACCTTCAAGCTCGGCGACAAGTACCGGGCCTCCGTCAACCTCCAGGTCAATAACGTTACCAACAACAAGACGATCCAGAGCAAGATCTACACCCTCAACCTGGACGGTATCTATGCGGACAATGCCCAGATCCTCGACGGAACTCTGGCCCGCGACTACAAGCAGATGGTCCTGGATGCCAACGACGTGAATACCGCGTACAACAAGTGGGAGACCCGGTTCGGACCCTGGTCCGCGCGTTTGGGCCTCAAATTCTCGTTCTGAGCGAAACGCACAGTATCTGATTCTCACGGAGCCCGTCCTTCCCGAGAAGGACGGGCTCTCTTTTTATCGTTCGATGCGGATCGAATCCGAGGCCGAGGTCGGGGCCCGGGTCGTGAAGGGAAAAAAGCGGCCGGCGAAGGGGCGTTCATGACCGCGCAGGTTGTGATAAGATGAGAGCGGCATGATGACCCGACATCGCTCACGGACGCCCGTCAAGCTCCAGAATTCATGAGCAAGAAGCAAGAAGCTCCCCATAAGGCCGAGGTCCCGAGACGCGGCCGCCGCTCTCGATTCGTCTGGTGGGGAATTGGAGGGGCGGGGCTGGGTCTCCTAATCGCCTTTTTGGTCATCGGGCCGGGGAAGAGCAAGGTCGAACTTCCGAGTACGCCTTCATACAATATCCTTCTGATAACCCTGGACACTACCCGGGCCGATCATATCGGCTGTTATGGATATAAACCGGCCAAGACCTCCAATCTCGATAGGCTGGCCCGGGAAGGGGTCCGGTTCGCCCGAGTCTATTGCCCGGCCCCGCTAACCCTGCCTTCTCATGCGTCGATCATGACCGGCCTCTATCCTGTGACGCACGGGGTGCGCAATAATGGCCACGATCTCCCCTCCGGGATAAGGACCCTGGCGGAGATCCTGAAAGGGCGGGGCTACTCCACCGCGGCTTTCGTCTCCTCTTTTTCGGTGGATTCCCGGTTCGGGCTCGATCGAGGCTTCGACGTTTATGACGACACGTTCCGATCGGAGTTGCCCTTCAAGACCCAAAATGCCGAGCGCCGGGCCGAAGAGACCTTTTCGAGGTTTTCCAGATGGCTAGAGAACAACGGACAAAACAGGTTCTTCGGCTGGGTCCACTATTATGACCCGCATCTGCCTTATGACCCGCCTTCGCCGTACAAAGAAGAATTCGCCCGAGATCCTTACGACGGCGAGATCTCCTACATGGATCGATATGTGGGCGCCGTCCTGAAGAGGCTGAAGGAGAAGGGGGTCCTGGAGAGGACGATCGTCGTCGTCGCCGGCGACCACGGGGAAGGGTTGGGCGACAAGGTGGAGATCGGGCATGGGATCTTCCTGTACGAAGAGACCCTCAGAGTTCCGCTTATTCTCCATAACCTCGCGGTCTTCCCGCGTGCCCAGGTCATCGAAAACCAGGTCAGGCTGATCGATGTCGCTCCAACCCTTCTGGAGATCATCGGCTTGAAGAACGAAGCTGCGGGAATGACGGGACAGAGCCTGGTCCCCTGGCTCAGGGGGAAGAACAGGGGGGACCTCGACAGCCTGGTTGAGACCTTTTACCCCCGGGAGAACTTCGGCTGGTCGGAGCTCATCGGACTGGTCTCGGGGCGCTGGAAATACATCCAATCCCCGCGGCCTGAGCTTTATGACGTGAAAAAAGACCCCGGGGAAATGGAGGACCTGTCTGCTTCTTCGGCCGGCAAGGCCGGAGAATTGAAGAAAATGCTGGAACAGGAGCTTCTCGGTTCAAGCGCCGGCGACAGGTCGGCAAACGGACGGACGGCCGTCAGGCCCGAAGATCAGGAACGGCTCAGGTCCCTGGGCTACGTGAACTTCGCTCCGGCAGGACGGGGACCGGCCTTGCCCGACCCGAAGGAAAAGATCCCTTTGCTCAGACTGATCCAGCAGGCTCAGGCTTATGAGCTCGAGGAAGGATTTGCCGAGGCCGAGCAGGTCTATCTCAGGGTTCTGCAGGACGTCCCTGATTCTCCGGCCGGCTATGTCAATCTGGCGCTCGCTCAGGCGAGACAGAGGAAGTTCGACCAGGCCATAAGAACCCTGAACGAGGGCATAGCCAGGATCCCGGATTCCGAGATCCTCCTGGTCCGCCTGGGCCATACTTATCTGGTCACCGGCAGGTCCCGGGAAGCCTTTGAGACCATGAACAAGGTCCTGAGTCTGAACCTCCGAAACGTCGATGCCCTGACCGTCTGCGCCGTGATCCTGGACACGGAGGGTCGCAAGGAAGAGGCCCGCACCTATTATGATCGGGCTCTGGCCGTCGAACCCGAAAGCCGGTATCTGAGAATGAGCTATGCGGGGAACCTGGCTTCCGGCGGCCGATTGAGGAAGGCCATCGAAGTCTATAAAAAATTGATCGATGATTTTCCTGAAGAACAGGCCTTCTATCAATACACCGGCATCGCGTATTCTTACCTGGGTGAATATGACCAGGCCATTTCTTTCCTTGAACGGGGCTTGGCCATCCAACCGACGCCGACCGGCTATTTCAACCTGGCCGTGGCTTATGAAAAGAGCGGGAATATTCGAGAAGCGGTGAAGGTTTTCAAGCTTTACCTGGACAATTCCCGGGGCGAAAGCGAGACCAGCATCAGAAAGGCCAAGGCCGAGCTGGAACGCTTGGAAAAGGGATCTTGACGAACCCTCCCCGGATCCTTTGATCCCCCTTACGCTTGCTTTGAATGGGGCACGACGTAACGCCCAGTATTTCTTGAAACGTACATCCTGTTCAAGAACCAGCCGCTGTGGACGGATTGTAACACGAAACCGGTGGATTTCAGCTGGATTCCTCGGCGGCGAGGTCATATGGACAGCATGGGGCTTTTGGCATATCCTAATTTCGATGCCGGGAAAGAAGCGCAAGGTCGTGGTCGCAATGAGCGGGGGAGTGGACTCCTCCGTCGCGGCGGCGCTGCTCGTCAAGGCCGGGTGTGACGTCACGGGCGTCACGATGAAGCTCGTCGACCTGCCGCCTGATTTCTGCCGCTCGGAGGGTCTGAGGAGCTGTTGCGGCCGGTTGGCCGTCGACGATGCCCATCGTGTCGCCGTAGCCTTGGGCATTCCGCATTTCGTCGCCGACATGCGCGTTCCGTTCGAACAGAAAATCATTGCGGATTTCTGCGGGGAATATGAGCGGGGGCGGACGCCAAATCCTTGCATTCGCTGCAATCGCTTCATCAAGTTCGGCCTTTTGCTTAATAAGGCGCGGGCAATCGGGGCCGACCTTGTCGCCACGGGCCACTACGCCCGGATCGAACGTGACGCGCGGACGGGCCTCTATACGCTCAAGAAGGGCAAAGACACGGCGAAGGACCAGTCGTATTTCCTTTATCAAATGACCCAGAAGGAACTTTCCCGCACGCTGATGCCGGTCGGAAGATTCACGAAAACGGAGGTCCGCCGGATGGCGAAGAAAATGGGTCTTCCGGTCGCCGGAAAGCCGGAGAGCCAGGAGATCTGCTTCGTGCCCGATGACGATTATCCCGGCTTCCTAAAGGGGAGAATTCCGGGCGCGTTCCGGCCCGGTCCGATCGTGGATCTTAACGGGCGCGTCATCGGCGAGCACCGCGGGACCGGAAACTTCACGATCGGTCAACGCCGCGGCTTGGGCATCGCCGCGCCGCGGCCGCTCTACGTCATCGCGATCGACGCCGTATCGAATATCGTCGTTGCGGGTCCGGACGAGGCTCTGCGCGGGAAGAGCCTGCTGGCGTCGGGGTTGACGCTCGTATCGGGCGGGAAGCTCGAGGGACCGCTTCGGGCGCGCGTCAAGATCCGTTATAAGCACGCGGAGGAGAAAGCGATCATCACGCCGCGCGACAGGTCCGGAGCGCGGGTCGGTTTCGAAAGCGCTCAGCGGGCCATCACGCCCGGGCAGGCGGTCGTATTCTACAGCAGGAGCACAGTGCTCGGCGGCGCGACGATCGAGAAAGCCCTCTAAATAGGGGACACAATACCAATTTCCGAATTAACGAATTTCCCAGGGGGGATTAGCCCTGGTTTTTTTATTCGGAAACTGGCATGGTGTCCCCGAATTGAGAAAACTGGGCTTTTTCCTTGCCATCTTTCTCTTCGCCGGCCTTTTGTCTCCGGCCGGACGGCCCCCGAAAAGGACCTCGGGCCGAAACACAAGGACTGGCTGAAACTCGTCAACGCCATAATCCTCCCGGTCGAGAGGGAGGTCTTCCTCAAGCTGGCGGGCGACGCGGACAGGGACGTCTTTATCGAGAGCTTCTGGAAATAGCGCGATCCGACCCCAGGGACGCCTGAGAACGAATTCAAGGACGAGATCGTCCGGCGCTTCGTCCACGTCAATAAGTTCTACAAGCGAGGGACGCCGCGGGAAGGCTGGATGACGGACATGGGGCGGATCTACATGATCCTGGGCGAGCCCCGGGGCATCGAGCGCTTCGAGACCCTCGGCGTCTTCCCCTGCCAGGCCTGGTCCTATTACGGGGACCCCGGGAAGAACCTGCCGACCCACTTCGTGCTCATCTTCTTCCAGAAGGGAGGGGCAGGGGAATACAAGTTGTACGACCCGGTCTCCGACGGGCCTTATGTCCTGATCATGGACAAGAAGGACCTCGACCCCACGGATTATTCCACCCTCTACGATAAGATCCGCGAATTGGCCCCGACCCTGGCCGAAGCCGCAATCTCCATCGTCCCCGGAGAATACAATTCCGACTACAGCCCGTCAACTCGGAATAGCATCGTCATGGCCCAAATCCTGGATTCGCCGAAAAAGGACATTAACCCTTCCTACGCCACGCACTTCATGGATTACAAGGGCATCGTCTCGACCGAATACATGACCAACTTCGTCGAGAGCGATTCCTGCCTGGCCGTCCTCCTCGAGATCGACGGCGCGACCGAGGAACTGAGGCAGGGCGGGGAGGTCCGGGGCGCCTTCAGGGGACTTCGGCTGAACGCGCCCGTCCTCAAGGAGTTCAAACTCATCCTGGCCAACTGTCCGCCGGGCCCCGTCCTCAGCCTGGACAAGTCCATCCCGGCCTCCGAGCTCGCGCCCGATTATTATGAGCTCAAGCTGAGCCTGTTCGACGCCGCGGGCAAGGTCCTCGACGAGAAAACAGCTCATTTCATCGTTTCCGCCGAACCGGCCATCGGCCATCCCATCGCCAACGTCAAGGCCTTCCCTCTCTCCAACCGGTTCGTTTACCTCTACATGCTGGCGAGTATCTACGACAAGATCGGTGACAGCGCGCGGGCGCGGTCATACTTCGAGGAGGCCTATGCCCTGAACCCCCAGTTCATGGAAGGCGTTGCTCAATACGGGAATTTCCTCGTCAAGACCGGTGATTTCGACAAGGTTCTGGAGCTGGCCGATGTCCTCAGGACAGACGACCGCCGGCTGTTCGACTATTATTTCCTCAAGGGCAGGGCCCACATGGGGAAAGGAGATTACGGCCAAGCCATCCAGAACTTCGAGCAAGGCAACCGGATCTATAACAGCGACACCAGGGTTCTCAACAATCTGGGGCTGTGCTTTCTGAGGACGGGCCGGAAGAAGGACGCCTTGGAGGCGTTCCGGGCTTCCCTCAAGCTCAACCCCCAACAGCCGGAGATCAGCAAGCTCATCGCCGAATTGGGGACACGATATCAGTTTCCGAATTAATAAAACAAGACAATTTCCCCCTGGAAAATTCGTTAATTCGGAAATTGGTATTGTGTCCCCGAATTAAGCGACCTGGCCGTCGAAGAGGCGGATGGTGCGCTCGGACCGGGCGGCGATCCGGTCGTCGTGGGTGACCATGACGATCGTCCGCCCATCTTTCCACAGTTTTCCGAGGAGGCCCATGATCTCCTCGCCGCTATGGGAGTCGAGGTTTCCCGTCGGTTCGTCGGCCAGGATGATGGGTGGGTCGTTGGCCAGGGCCCGGGCCAGGGCGACGCGCTGCTGTTCTCCTCCGGAAAGCTCCGATGGACGGTGCTCTTTCCAATCTAAAAGTCCCACCGCCTTAAGAAGTTCAGCGACCCGTTCCCGTCTCTTTTTCGCGTTCTTGCCGTTGAAGAGAAGGGGCAACTCGACATTCTCCCAGGCCGTAGCGTAGGGGAGGAGATTGAAGTTCTGGAAGACGAAGCCGAGCATGCGGTTCCGGATGGACGCCAGCTGATCAAAAGTGAGGCCGGCGACGTTCCGCCCCTCCAGGTAATATTCCCCTTCGCTCGGAGTGTCGAGACAGCCGATGATGTTCATCAGGGTCGACTTGCCGGAACCCGACGGGCCCATGATGGAGACGAACTCGCCCTTGCCGATATTCAGGGAGACGTCGCGAAGGGCCTCCAGCGCGTGGCCGCCCATTTGGTAGATCTTCTTTATCCCTCGGAATTCGATCATGGTCTCACCTCTATTCATAGCGAAGCGCCTCGATGGGATTGAGCCGCGAGGCCCGCACGGCCGGGAAGATGCCCGAAAGGAAAACCAGGGTTCCCACGATCCCCAGAAAAATGAGGAAAATCTCCAGCGAAAACACCGGGCGCAGCAGGTAAGCCTCGATGCCGAACCCTTCGTAGCTGATGGGAATGAGCCGGACCAGGTGGACGAGGTTGAAGGCCGTGATGAATCCCCAGAACGTCCCCTTCAGAAAGATGAACAGCGTCTCCAGGATGAACTGCTGAACGATGACCCTCCGCCGGGCGCCGATGGCCATTTTAATGCCGATCTCCTGGGTCCGCTCCCGGACGATGGCATACATCAGATTGGTGACGCCCACGGCCCCGATGAGGAGCGTCAGGGCGCCCATGATGCCCAGGAAGATCTCTATCCCCTTGAAGATGGCCCCTGCCTCCTTGGCGTCCTCGATGGTGTTCCAGATGCTCAAGGCGTACTTGTCTCCGCTGTCGAAGCGGTACATGCGGCCGAGAAGCGCCCGGACCTGCTCCTCGACGAGCACGGAAAGCCCGATCTCCCGAGGCTGGATGTGGATGCGGTCGAGATAGGGCTGGCTGTCGATCTGGGAGAACGAGGAAAACGGCAGGTAGACTTGGTCGGCGTCGGGCCCGTTGTACATGGAATCCTGCAGTTTTTTTTGCAGGACGCCGACGACCGTGAAGGGGACGCGATTGACGACGATCTTTTGGCCGACCGGGTCTTCCGCGCCGAATAGATCCCGGGCCACTTTCCATCCGATAAAGGCCACCTTGCGGCCCTTAGCGACGTCGTCCGGGTTGAGGAAGCGGCCGCCCGGCTGGGGGATCTGGGTCCTCAGGTCGGCGAATTCGGCGGTCGTCCCGTGAACCTGGCGGTTGATCTCCTTGCCCCGGGCGGATACGGGCCAACCGTTGTAGGATTCCGGAGCGATCACAGCGATTTCGGGGATCCGCTCCTTGAGGTATTGGACGTCGGTCGGGACCATTCGTATCCGCCGTCCTTTCGGAAGCCCCTGGTGCACCCTCGAGGTCTGTCCCCCGGAGATCATGATCAGGTTTTCGCCCAGGCCGCTGAAGCTCGTCCGAAATTGAGAGGTCATGCCCCGGCCGAAGGCGAGGAGGAGGAGGACGGAGAGGGTTCCCCAGAAGAGAGCGAACGTGATCAGGGCGGACTTTTTCCGCCGCTTGCGGAATTCATTGAGGAAAAAGCGCGGCAGGGTCAGGTTCATGTCACTTCCTCAAGGCCTGGATGGGGTTGGTCGACGCTGCGTTGCGGGCGGGGATCATCCCGGCCACGGTGCCTATGCCCAATAGGGTCAAGATGGTGGACACAATGACGAGAGGGCTCATCTGGGGCACGCCCACAAAATTGGCGGCCTGCTCGGCCGGCAGCGTCTGGACGAGGCGGATGACGGCCGCGGATAGCGCGAAGCCGATGAGCCCGCCCAAGAGCATGATCACCAGGGTCTCGCTGAAGAACTGCCACAGGATGGTCCGGCGCCTGGCGCCTACGGCCAGCTTGATGCCGATCTCCCGGGTCCGCTCCTCGACGACGACCATCATGATCGAGGCCACGCCGACGCCCCCCACAAGAAGGGTGAAGGAGCCGATGACGCCCAGGAAAATATTGAAAGCGAGGAAAAAGGTGGTGAAGGATTTCTCCATTTCGAGCGTGTCCCAAACGCTGATCGCGTCGGGGTCCTTGGGGTCGAAGCCGATCAGCTTGGACAGGTGCTCTTTGATGCCCTGGGTTACCTCCGCGCTTCGGCCCAGGTCTAGGGGGCGGAAGATGATGTTCGAGACGAACTTGCCGCCGTATAACGCGGTGTAGGTGGTCCAGGGGATGAAGGCGCAGTTCTCGTCCATCTGGCCGTTATAGTTCGAATTCTGCTCCTTCTTGGCCATGACGCCGACGACGGTGAAGGGGACGCCTTCGATGACGACCTGCTTGCCTAAAGGGTCCTCCTCGGCGAAAAGATCGGTGGCCAGGACGTTGCCGATGAAGCAAACACGCCTCCGTTCCGTCATGTCCAGGGGGTCGATGTAACGGCCCTTGGCGGGGATGGTGTTCCGCATCCGTTCGAAGGAGGGGTTGATCCCGCGCACCGTGCTCATGAACTCCTGTCTCCCGTAGCGGATGCGGCGGCCCTGGACGAACTCCGGGCTTAGCATATCTATGCCCGCGACCTTATCGGGCAGGGCTTCCACTTGCTCGGGGGTGACCCGGACCGGTTTGCCTCTCTGGAACCCCTGGTAGGGGAGGGTGGTCCGGGAAGGGAACATCAGCACGATCCCGTTGCCCATGCCGTGAAAGCGTTTGGCCTGGGCCTTGCCGACGGACTCACCAAAGGCGATGAGCAGGACGACGGAAAAAGTCCCCCAGACGATACCGGAGAGGGTGAGGATCGTCCGCAGAGGCTGGCGGACCAGGTCGCGGACGAGGTTGCGGAAAAAGATAGCGATCATTTGATCACGCGAGGAGGCCGCTCCACGACCATCTCGTCTTCGGCCAGGCCTTGGGTGATCTCGATATTCAACCCGTCCGAGAGGCCCGTCTGGACCTCCTTTTTCTCGACGGCCTCGCCCTTTTTTACCTCAACGAATTTCTTGCCGTTCTCGAAAAGGACCAGGCGCTCGGGGAGCGTCAGGATGTTTTCCTTGGCCCGGACGGTGATGGTGGCGGTGGCTGAGTAGCCGGCCCGGAGCTGCCGGTCAGCGGCTTCGGGGACGAGGATCTCGATATCGAAAAGTGTGGCATTGCCTTCTTTTTTGGCCTTGGGAAAGATGCGCTCCACCGTTCCCGTGAAGCGGCTGTCGGGCAGGGCGCCGATCTGGATATCGGCCGCCATGCCGATCCGGATCTTGCCGACGTCGATCTCGTCGACCGTCCCCTTGAAGAGGAGCTTGCCCATATCGGCCAGCGAGCAGAGCTCTGTCCCCGGCTGGTAGTTGGTCAGGGGGACCACGGGATCGCCCTGGAAAGTGCTCTGGGAAAGGACCATGCCGGTTGTGGGCGATTTCACGGTCGAGTCGATGTCGCGGTTGGCCATGCGGATGCGTCCCTTTTCCATGAGTTCCAGTCTCTCCAAGGCGATCTTGTGCCTCAGGCTCGCGTCATTGTAGGCCGACTCGACGCCGTCCATTTCCGATTGGGAGATGAGCGATTGTTCGAACAGCTTGAGATTTCTTTGCCGGTCGGCCTGGAGCTTGGAGAGAGTGACCTGGGCTATTTCGATGGCCCGCCTCGTCTCCACGTATTCCACGGGCGTCGGATTGGGAGAGATCTTAAAGAGGGTGTCTCCTGCTTTCACCTTGTCCCCGACCTTGAAGAGGACCTCCTGGACGATACCGGGGATGATCGATTTGACCTTGATCTCCTTTTCAGGCTCGATCGTGCCCACGGCCAGGGCCTTTTCGCTGATCGTCCCCCGGACGACCTTCACCTGTTTTAAGGGAGCCTTGTCTTTCTTGCCGCTTAAAAGCAGGAACAGGAAGACACCGACGAAAATCACGGCCAAAATTCGCCACAACCATTTTTTCATGATGCACCTCAAACTGGGTCTAACCTATATAGACGTAAACGAAGCGGAAAAGGTTCTGAAATCGGGGACTGAAATCGGGGACACAATACCAATTTCCGAATTACCTGGTTTTCCAGGGGAAAATTCGCCCCGATTTTTTATTCGGAAACTGGTATGGTGTCCCCAATTAAATATAAGAGGGGACACGTCCCTGAAAATGTCCGTGTCCCCTCGGAAGCCGGGTTCGGCTACTTCAAGGCGAACTTGACTGTGACCGTGAATATGACCTCCTTCGCCTGGCCGTCCTGGATGAAGGGCTCGTACTTCCACTGTTTGACGGCAGCGATGGCCATGGCATGGCCTCAATATCGATCCATGAGCTCCCGGTAGGATCCCATCTTCCCTCCGAGGCATTCACGGACAAGGTCGTTGTCGGTCATTCGCCATCCTTCATCTTTAACCCAAGTTCGACAGTTACTTGGGCATTTTTATTGATATTCATAGAGATACGTTCTTCAAGAGGGCAAATCCGCCACTACATTTTCGATGCGTTTGGGACGATTCGGGAGTTTGAGCCCAAGGCGATGCAGGAGAATCCGCGTTCTCTCCTCCGGCGTTCCGACAACGCGCAGCCGAATCTCCGTTTGCTCCTTTGCGGTCAGGACGACGTCGAGGGAATGGATCTGGCGAAGTTCCTCCAGGAGTTTCTGAGGAGCGCTTCCGAGACCACGTCCTTCCATCCAGAGCGCCAGCGTCCGCCGCAAGCAAAGAGCCAGGAACGCCACAAAGATGTGGGCCTCGGTCCGGGTTTCCTTTTGGTGGAAAATCGGTCTTAACCCCAGAGGGCTTTTCAACTGGCGGAACGCGGCTTCGGCCTCCGTGAGGCCGATATAGGTGCGCCACAACTCCGAAGCGGGAAGATCGGTGACATTGGTGCGAAGAAGATAGCAGCCGTTTTGCAGGGCCAGCCATTCCTCCACCGCGCGGTTACGTTCGATCATCATGGTTAGGCGTTTTTTCCGCGGCTTTTTCGGATCGTCCGTCTCCTTGATGTTCACGCGGAAGAGCCGGGCGGCGCGGACATGTCGTTCCAGCAGGCGTCCGACGCGGCGTTCCGCCTGTTCGCGCGAACGCTCGCGTCCGGCCTTGATCCGC
>Ga0315281_10000741_pt1 | contig 46769 bp, 44 predicted proteins | sample YL17G07_0_MG_FD_204540 | JGI IMG/M metagenome (GOLD analysis project Ga0315281, IMG submission 204540) | Sediment microbial communities from Yellowstone Lake, YNP, Wyoming, USA - YL17G07_0 | ecosystem: Environmental > Aquatic > Freshwater > Lake > Sediment | place: USA: Wyoming | collected...
TGGGAAGGCGGGCCATGCGGTCTCACAAGTATGGAACAGGAACAAACCACAGCTTAACATATTAATCGTGTCTGACCCCATATATAAATTGCCAATCTCAATCATCGCTATCCACGGAGATTGAGCGCAATACCGGCCCTCCGCCCAAGTAACGAAGCAGAGCGAAGTTTTCGCCGATGTCGAAGATGTGGATTTGATAATAATGCCCAGCAGAAGTAGTGAATTGTGCGTTCCCCTCGTCCTGCATCGTGCCGGGCATGGAGACTTGGACCGAAAAGGAACCAGGCTCGAGATCGAACAGCCACTCGCCCTGTCGCACATCGGCCTGAAGCAAAACACCGCCAACCTGAACATCGGTGTTGCGGCAGCAATTCTCGATATGCATCCGGATGCGCGCCTTGCCTGCCGGTACCGGGTAGTCGCCGGTAACTTCGACATAGGCGTGAATGACCAGGCCGTGCTTGTCCGCTGCTTCCACCAAAGCGTCACGGAAGAACTGATAGTCGGCCTCGGCGGAAAAGATCGCCTGCCGGTTGTTGCCGCGCTGGATGATATGTTGCGGCTGGCCGGGAAGAACGTAAAGGTAATGGGGTCAAAGGTAATGGGGTCAGACACCATTCTTTTCCTTCTAGCCATATATAGACCCTACGGCGCAATTGCCGATGTGGCGGCTACATCCCAAGCAGCAGTTTCGAGCAACCCCGTCACCATCGGCCCTATAACCACCGCCGCCACGATCGCCCCAATCGCTCTAAACGCCCCCTGCCCATTATCCTTCCACCAACTAAACCCGCTCGGATCCGTCAACCCCAGCGGGTTGTTCATCACATAGCTGTAGCGATTATAGCTTTGCAGGTCGTAAGGCGCTTGCACGAACGGGTCGGCCTGCAGGAAACGCCCCAGCACCGGGTCGTACACGCGCCCGTTCATGTGGATGAGCCCCACTTCGTCCAGATGCTCGTGGCCGGTGTAGCCGCGGTCGGTCGTGGCCGCGGCGTCGTGCCCGCGGGGCAGTCAAGGTTGCTCGCGGTGCGACGCTGTCGCCACGGGTCGTAGCGCAGCCCTTCGAGCTTTTGGCCCGCCCTCAATGCAAGTCCGCTTGCATTGCATCGCCACGCTCCTGCGATCCCGAGAATTCGCACTCCCCATTTTTCACCATTTTTTCCCGATTCGGATCCGCTGCGAATTCCGTCAGAGGTGTCGTTTCTGTTGCGAATTAGCATTGCGGAAATTGACACGGAGGAGGGGCGGTTGTAACCTGATATGGTTCCATTCTGGTTCCATCCGGAGACGCCATGCTGACCCTAACGCTCAAGAACATTCCCAAGGAAGTCCACGCCTATCTGAAGAGTAGCGCGGAGAAAAACCGCCGCAGCCTCAACAGCGAAATTCTTGCCAGGCTTGAACGCGACGTATCCGCGCCAAGGGTCGATCAGACCCGGCTCGCGCGGGATCTCAAGACATTTACCGACAGGCTCCCCTGCGTGGATCATCGAATCGGCGACCGTTATAAGCGCAAGGGTCTGAAGTGATCGTCGTCGACACCAATGTGATTCACTACTGCTGGGTACACGGTCAGCACACCGGGATCGCACAGGCTGTGCGTCAACAAGACCCGGACTGGCACGCGCCTATCCTTTGGCGCTCGGAGATGCGCAACGTACTGACGGCATACCTCAGGCGCGGATTGCTGTCGCGTGCCCAGATCGCCCGGATACTAAAAGCTGCCGATCAGGGGCTGGCCGAAGGCGAGCATATCGTCGCCGATAACCTCGTGCTCGATGTGGTCGCCAATAGCACGCTTACCGCCTATGACGCGGAATTCGTCGCGCTCGCCTCGGTGCTGGCCGTTCCGCTGGTAACCGCGGACAAAGCCGTTCTCAAGGCGTTCCCGGAGCAGGCAATGACAATGGAGGCGTTCCTCAAGGCAGGGGAGTAGGCCGGGTTTGCGCAGCGCCATCCGGCATTTCTTCCGTGCAGTGCTCGTATGACAATGGCAATTGGTTACTTCGTGCAGGAAACGGGTAAAATTACCGGTTTCCGCACTGCGGAAACCATTCGAACGACAGCACCTCATGAGCAAAACCATCCAGGCGATCCGCGGGATGAACGACATCCTGCCGGATCAGTCTCCGCTTTGGCAGTTTTTCGAGGACGCCACGCGCTGCGTCTTCGAGCAATACGGCTACCGCATGATGCGCGCCCCGGTGGTCGAGGCGACGCCGCTGTTCGCGCGCGCCATCGGCGAGGTGACCGACATTGTCGAGAAGGAGATGTATTCCTTCGAAGACAGCATGAACGGGGAAAAGCTCACGCTGCGCCCCGAAGCGACCGCCGGTCTGGTGCGCGCGGTGATCGAGCACAACCTTTTGTACAACGCGCCGCAGCGCGTGTGGACCTTCGGCCCGATGTTCCGGCACGAGCGCCCGCAAAAAGGGCGCTTCCGCCAGTTTTACCAGTTCGATGTCGAGGCGCTCGGCTTTCCCGGCCCGGACGTCGATGCCGAGCAGATCGTGATGCTGGCGCGGCTGTGGAAGCGGCTGGGATTGCGCGATGTCGCACTGCACATCAACTCCATCGGCGACGGCGATTCGCGCGCGCGCCACCGCGAGGCGCTGGTGCGCTATTTCGAAGCGCGCGTCGACGAGCTCGACGCCGACGCGAAACGCCGTCTGCACACCAACCCGCTGCGCACGCTCGATACCAAGAACCCGGCCATGCAGGCGCTGGTCGAGGACGCGCCGAAGCTGCGCGATTACCTCGATGGCGAGGCGCTGGCGCACTTCGAGGGTCTCAAGGCGCTGCTCGCCGCGAGCGGACTTGCCTTTGAGGAAAATCCACGCCTGGTGCGCGGTTTCGACTATTACAACCGCACCGTGTTCGAGTTTATCGGCAAGGGCAGCGACTTCGAGCTCGCCATCGCGGGCGGCGGGCGCTACGACGGGCTGATCGCGCAGCTGGGGGGCAAGGGCGCGCCCGGGTGCGGCATGGCGATCGGAGTCGAGCGCGTACTCATGCTGCTCGCCGAGGGCGGCGCGGCGGCCCCGGCGGCAGCCGATGTCTATGTGCTCTATCAGGACGGTTTCGCCGACCGTGCATGGCGTACCGCCGAGCAATTGCGCGACGCCGGACTGGACGCGATTCTGCACGCTGGTGGCGGCAGCTTCAAGTCGCAAATGAAAAAAGCCGACGGCAGCGGTGCGCGATTTGCTATCATTCTCGGCGAATCCGAGGCTGCGGCAGGCAAGTTGAGCCTCAAGGACCTGCGCCAGGCCGGGGAACAGGCGCTGCTCGACATCGATGCTGCGATCGCGCGCATCGGCAGTATTACACCAGGCGGATAGCTACTCTTACTCTCAAGGAAAGTCATGGCAGTTTACGATCTCGAAGAACAGGAACGCCTCGATGCGCTCAAGGACTGGTGGGCGCAATACGGCAAGATGGTCTATGCCTTTGTGACGGCGGTAGCGGTGTCCTTTGCCGCCTACCATGGCTGGCACTACTATCAGAAAACGCAGAACGAACAGGCCGAAACGCTGTTCCAGAGCCTGCAGAAAGTCGCTGCGGCAAACGACGCCAAAAAGCTTTCCGGGGCCGCGCAGTTGCTGATCGACAAGTTTCCCGGTTCATTTTATGCCACCGACGCGGCGCTGCAGGCTGCCAAGGCCGCTTTCGCGGCCAAGGACTATGCTGGCGCGCGTACGCATCTGCAATGGGCCGCGGACAAGGGCAAGGCAGGTTTCCGCTCCATTGCCCAGTTGCGGCTCGCTGCGGTGCTCCTCGAAGAGAAGAAATACGACGAGGCGCTCAAGGTGGTCGAAAGTGTGAACGAAGAGGGTTACATTTCGCTTTCTGCGGATCTGAAGGGCGATATCCTGCTCTCCCAGGGAAAAAAGGACGCGGCGCGCACCGCCTATCAGCTCGCACTCGACAAATCCGATACGCGTAGCCCGATCAAGCAGATCACGCAGTTCAAGCTTGACGCACTGGGGGTGCAAAAGTGATGTGGCGGGGGCTGGGGGCGCTCGGCGCGGTGCTCGCGCTATCGGCTTGCAGCTACCTTCCCTGGATTGGGTCCGACAAGAAACTCAAGCCTCTGCCGGAGATTGCGTCACCGTTGCCGGCCAAGGTGGTGTGGCATGCGCCTGTGTCGCGTAGCAGGGATTTTTCCTTTGTACCGGCATCCGCGCAGGGCGTGATTTATGCAGCGGGCGCCGATGGCACGATCAGCATCGTGGGCGATGCCACGGGTCGCGTCGAGTCGAGCATCAGTGCCGGCAACAAGCTTTCCGGCGGGGTGGGTGTGGGCGATGGCCGCATCGTGGTCGGAACCGTCAAGGGCGAAGTGCTGGCATTCGATCGAACCGGACGCCAGCTCTGGAAGAGCGCGGTCGCCGGTGAAGTGCTCGCGCCGCCCCTGGTGCTTGCATCCGCCGTGCTGCTGCGTACCGCGGACGGACGCGTTTTCGCGCTCAATCCGCTCGATGGCCGCAGATTATGGCTGTACCAGCGCGTGACGCCTTCGCTTACCCTGCGCAGCAGCGCGGGCGTACTGGTGAGCCGCAGCACCGTTTATGCCGGATTTGCCGGAGGAAAACTGGTCGCGATGGAACTCGAAACCGGCAAGCCCATCTGGGAAGCGACACTCTCGCTGCCGCGCGGCGCGACCGAGCTGGAGCGCGTCGCGGACATATCCGGATTGCCGGTGCTCGACGAAACGCGCATTTGCGCCGGCGTCTATCAGGGCCGCTCGGGATGCGTCGAAACCCTCAACGGCAACGTGCTGTGGTCGCGCGAGGTATCGAGCGCATCGGGTGCGGCGGTCGATGGCCGCAACCTCTATCTTTCCGACGACAGCGGCAATGTGCTGGCGCTGGACAAAGCGAGCGGCGCGAGCGTGTGGAAGCAGGAACAGCTTGCGCAGCGCAGACTGGGCGCACCGCTGATACATGACGGCAAAGTCTGGGTCGGCGACGGCAGCGGGCTGGTGCACATTCTCTCGACCGATAACGGCGCGCTGCTCGGGCGTATCGCCACCGACGGCAGCGCGATCAACACCCTCGTCGAAGACGGCGACAAGATCATTGCGCAAACCGCTTCGGGCGGACTGTTCGCGATTCGCTGAGTCACAGTACTAAGGAGCCGAGAAATAATAACTTGAACATTCTGGCCGCACTGGCGGGCGCGCTGCGGCGTTGCCGGTCGCTTGCAGGGAGCGGCCATGCGGCGCGCCCGGCGTCTAGCATCGCATCCCGCCAGCGCACCCACAATTGTCCAACTTATTATTTCTCGGCTCCTAACTGACCCAGCCTGCGCCGGTTCCTGCGAAAGCCGGGTCAGGCGCCAAGCGAGCCTATAATTGCCAAAGCGGTAGCGTATTGCCTACCGGCAGACTTTTTCTTTTCCATTATGAAACCCACCATCGTCATCGTCGGCCGGCCTAACGTCGGTAAATCGACGCTTTTCAATCGCCTCACCAAATCGCGCGACGCCATTGTCGCCGATATGCCGGGGCTCACGCGCGACCGTCACTACGGGCACGGGCGCGGCGCATCGAGGCCGTTCCTGGTGGTCGATACCGGCGGATTCGAACCGGTGGCCAAGGACGGCATCATGCACGAAATGGCCAAGCAGACCTTGCAGGCCATCGCCGAAGCCGATGCCATTATTTTTGTCACCGATGCGCGCCAGGGCGTGACCTCGCAGGACAAGGCGATTGCCGAAACGCTGCGCAAGAACGCCATGGCGCGCGGCATACCGGTGTTTGTCGCGGCCAACAAGGCGGAGGGTCTCGACGAGTCGCTTGCCACGGCCGAGTTTCATGAGCTCGCCATCGGCGAACCCGCGGCGTTTTCCGCGGCTCACGGCGAGGGTGTTCGCGACCTCATCGAAAGGGTGCTGGCGGGCTTTCCCGAGGCCGAGGAAGAGACTGAACCGGATCACCCGCGCATCGCCATCGTCGGGCGTCCCAACGTCGGCAAATCGACGCTGGTGAACCGCATGATCGGCGAAGACCGCGTCATCGCGTTCGACGAGCCCGGCACCACGCGCGACAGCATTTACGTGCCTTTGTCGCATAACGGCAAGCAATATACGCTGATCGACACCGCGGGTATCAGGCGGCGCGGCAAGGTGTTCGAGGCGGTCGAGAAGTTTTCCGTGGTGAAAACCCTGCAGGCCATCGACGACGCCAATGTCGTGGTGCTGCTGCTCGATGCGCACTCGGAAATCGCCGATCAGGATGCACATATCGCGGGCTTCATTCTCGAGGCGGGGCGCGCGCTGGTACTGGCGATCAACAAGTGGGACAACCTCGACGCCGAGGCGCGCGAACATATCAAAAACGAATGCGAGCGCAAGCTGCGCTTCCTCGCTTTTGCCTCGATTCATCCCATTTCGGCTCTCGAGGGCAGCGGTTTGAAACCGCTGTTTGCCTCGATCGACGCGGCTTTTGCCGCGGCCACGGCCAAACTTTCGACCCCGAAACTGACGCGCGCGCTCATGGCGGCGACCGCGCAGCACCAGCCGCCGATGATCGGCCCGCATCGTCCCAAGCTGCGCTATGCCCACCAGGGCGGCTCCAACCCGCCGGTGGTGGTGATACACGGAAGCGGGCTCGATGGGCTTCCCGCAAGTTATGTGCGCTATCTGGAAAATACTTTTCGCGAGGTATTCAAGCTCAAGGGGACGCCGCTGCGCATCGAACTCAAGAAAGGCGCCAATCCCTACGCGGATCGCAAACCCAAGCCGCTGACCGCAAGCCAGGAAAGGAATCGGCGCAAAGAGAAGCGTTATCAGAAAAGCAAGTTTGGGTAACCGCGATCGCATAGTGAACGCATCGGTTTTTTCGTTGTCTCCTACTTGGGATATGGCGAAAACGTCCCATTTGCAGTAGAGTAGTCAAACTAACTGGGGAATTTCCGGTTTACGCGAAGCAACAAGGCGGGAACTGGAAAACCTTTCGAATGAAATCAACCTGAAGTCGGAGAATAACAATGAGTGGCAAAGGGCAATTACTACAAGACCCGTTCCTGAACATTTTGCGTAAGGAACATGTTCCGGTGTCCATCTATCTGGTGAACGGCATCAAGCTTCAGGGCCAGATCGAGTCTTTCGATCAATATGTCGTGCTGCTGAAGAATACCGTGACGCAAATGGTCTACAAGCACGCGATTTCGACCGTCGTCCCCGCTCGTCCGGTATCGATTCCATTTGAGCCTCCCAACGAATCCTGATTCCCTCGTCAGCGCTGCTGTTCTGGTAGGGCTGGATTTCAGCAAGCCCGGTTTTCTGGAAGACCTTGACGAGGCGCGCGAGCTCATCGCCAGCGCCGGCGCCAGGGTTGCCGGAACCGTTTGCGGAAAACGCGCCAAACCCGATGCCGCAACTTTCGCCGGCAAGGGCAAGGTCGAGGAAATTCTCGCCGCAGTGCAGGAACATCGCGCACAACTGGTGGTGTTCAATCACCCGCTTTCGCCGATACAGATCCGCAATCTGGAAAAGGCCGTCGGTGTGCGCGTCATCGACCGCACCGATCTGATCCTCGATATTTTCGCGCAGCGTGCGCGCAGTCACGAAGGCAAGCTGCAGGTGGAACTGGCGCAGCTCGAACATCTCATGACGCGCCTGGTGCGCGGCTGGACTCACCTCGAACGCCAGCGCGGCGGTATCGGCGTGCGCGGCGGCCCCGGCGAGACGCAGCTCGAGATCGATCGCCGCCTGATCGGAGTGCGCGTCAAGAAAGTCAAGGAGCAGCTCAGGAAAGTCGCGCGCCAGCGCCATACGCAGCGCGGCGCGAGGCGGCGCAGCCGCACTTTCGCCGTATCCATCGTCGGTTACACCAATGCCGGGAAATCGACGCTGTTCAACAGGCTCGCGCGCTCCAGCACCTATGTCGCGGACAAGTTGTTCGCCACGCTCGACACGACGGTGCGCAAGGTGTTTCTCGATGCGAACTGCAGCGTGACGGTGTCGGATACGGTGGGCTTCATCCGCGAATTGCCGCACACGCTGGTCGAGGCATTTCGCGCCACGCTCGAGGAGACCATCGAGGCCGATCTGCTGCTGCATGTCGTCGATGCGTCCAATCCGAGGCGCGAACAGCAGATTGAAGATGTCAATCTGGTGCTGGGCGAAATCGGCGCGCAGGACATCCCGCAGATTCTCGTTTACAACAAGATCGATCTGCTGGCGAATCGGGGCGATGCCGCCGCCACGGTGGCGCGCGACGAGTATGGTAAAATTCGCCACTTGAAAGTGAGCGCGCTTGGCGGGGAAGGTATCGAACCGCTGCGCGCCGCCATCAGGGAATACTACGATGCGCGCGATCGCGCGGAAGGCGCGGATCGGGGCGCAGCGCGGCAGGGCGCTGCGGTGGATGCAGGGCAGGACGCGCTTCTCGGTGTAACGCAGTAATTTTCCAGAGCACAATACACATGGCTTTGAACGACCCACAACGGGGCAAGCGGGGCAACGAAGGTCCGCCCGATCTCGACGAAGTATTCCGCAAGCTCAATCAGAAGCTCGGTGGACTATTCGGTGGCAGCGGCGGCAACGGACCGGCTGGTACGCCGCCTTCCGCTCGTGGACTGGGGGGCGGTCTGCTGGTCGTCATTGGCCTGCTGGCGGCGGTGTGGATGGCGAGCGGCTTTTACATCGTCGAGGAAGGCAAGCGCGGCGTGGTGCTGCGTCTTGGCAAGTATCTCGAAACCACCTCGTCCGGCCCGCGCTGGCACTGGCCCTATCCGGTCGAAACGGCGGAAATCGTCAATGAATCGCAGGTGCGCGCCATCGAGGTGGGCTACCGCAACCCGCGCATCAAGGAGCCCAAGGAAGCGCTCATGCTCACCGACGACCAGAACATCGTCGAGGTGCAGTTCGCCGTCCAGTACACGCTCAAGTCGGTCAAGGATTATCTGTTCAACAACAATCAGCCCGACGATACGGTGCGCCAGGTGGCCGAAACGGCGATGCGCGAGATTGTCGGCAAAAGCAAAATGGACTATGTGCTTTACGAGGGTCGCGCCGAGATACCGGTGCGCGCCAGAAGCCTCATGCAGCAGATGCTCGATCGCTACGAGACCGGGATACAGATCAGCTCCGTGACCATGCAGGATGCCCAGCCACCGGTTTCGGTGCAGGCGTCTTTCAGCGATGCGGTGAGCGCCAAGCAGGATCAGGAGCGCGCCAAGAACGAAGGGCAGGCGTATGCCAATGACGTGGTGCCGCGCGCCAAGGGCATGGCATCGCGACTGTTCGAGGAAGCCAACGCCTACAAGGCGCGCGTGATCGCCAACGCCGAGGGCGAGGCAAGCCGTTTCAAGCAAGTGCTGGCCGAATACGAAAAGGCGCCGCAGGTGACGCGCGAGCGCATTTATCTCGAGACCATGCAACAGGTGCTCGGCAGCAGCAGCAAGGTGTTGATCGACCAGAAATCCAGCGGCGGCAACCTGCTCTATCTGCCGCTCGATAAAATCATGCAGATGCCGGGCGCGGCGCCGGCCACTACCACAGGCGAAGTCACGGTCGGCAAACCGCAGCAGTCGGTCGATGTGACCAACGCGCCTTCCCAGGATGTGCCGCGCAGCCAGCAATTGCGCGCGCGCGATACCCGCTAACGGAGCCGGCCATGCAAAAAAACATCGCAGTCGCTCTCGTTGCCCTCGTGACCTTGCTCGCGCTGGCTGCGCTTTCAGCCTATACCGTCGATCAGCGTCAGGCGGCGATCCTGTTCCGCCTCGGCGAGGTGATCAAAGTACAAACCGATGCGGGGCTGTATTTCAAGTTGCCTCTTGTCGAGAATGTGCGTTATTTCGATACGCGTATCCAGACCTATGACGCCAAGGATGTCGAACGCATTCAGACCAAGGAAAAGAACAACGTCCAGGTCGATTCGTTCATCAAGTACCGCATCGTCGACGTGAAACAATATTACGTCAGCACCGGCGGCGATCAGCGCAGGGCCGAGATCAGGCTGTCGCAGACCGTAAACGACGACATGCGCGCCGAGTTCGGCCAGCGCACTCTCGCCGACGTGATTTCCGGCGAGCGCGACAAGATCATGGACAATTTGCGTGTCAAGGCCGACAAGGATGCGAGCAACATCGGTGTAAGGGTGCTCGACGTGCGCCTGAAGCGCGTTGACCTCGATGAGGATATTTCCAAGGACGTGTACCGGCGCATGGATTCGGAACGCAAGCGCGAGGCCAACAGGCTGCGCTCGACCGGCGCGGGCGACGCCGAAAAGATCAAGGCAGATGCCGACCGTCAGCGCGAAATCATTATCGCCGAGGCATACCGCGATGCGCAGCGCGTCAAGGGAGAAGGCGACGCCAAGGCGTCGGCGATTTATGCGCAGGCATACGGCAAAAATCCCGAGTTCTACTCGTTCTATCGCAGCATGGACGCCTATCGTCAGACCTTCAGGAACAAGGGCGATGTGATGGTTGTCGATCCGAGCTCGGATTTCTTCAAGTACCTCAAGAATCCCAAAGCCGGCAAGTGAGCGAGGCGGGCGACGTAATTCTGGCGGGCTTCGCTCTCATGCTGGTGTTCGAGGGGATTCTGCCGTTTGTTGCGCCGCGGCTGTGGCGCGACACCTTCAGGCGCATCATCGAGTTCAGCGACGGGCAGTTGCGTTTTGCCGGCCTCGTTTCGATGCTGATCGGCATGCTTGCGCTGACTATTATTTTGTAGGGCGTCGATGCGTAACTGGCTGCTTCCCGAGTATATCGAGGATGTCCTTCCCGAGGACGCGTTGCGCATTGAAAGTATGCGGCGCGCGCTGCTGGACTTTTTCCGCGTGCACGGCTATCAACTGGTCATGCCGCCAATGCTCGAGTACGTCGAATCGCTGCTCTCGGGCACCGGGCACGATCTCGACCTTGCCACCTTCAAGCTGGTCGACCAGCTTTCCGGGCGCCACATGGGCGTGCGCGCCGACATCACCCCGCAAGTGGCGCGCATCGACGCGCATCTGCTCAATCGTCTGGGTGTGACGCGGCTTTGCTATGCCGGCAGCGTGCTGCACGCGCGCCCCGCGGGGCTTACCAAGTCGCGCGAACCTTTCCAGGTTGGCGCCGAACTTTATGGGCATGCGGGGCTGGAGAGCGACCTCGAAATCCAGCAATTGACGATCGATGCGCTGAAGCTGATCGGCGTGAACAAAGTGCGGCTCGATATCGGCCATCCCGCGATTTTTCGTGCGCTGCTGCGCGAAGCGGCATGCACGGAGGAACAGGCCGAGGAACTCTTCCATGCCGTTCAGGCCAAGGATGTTCCGGCGCTCAATGACCTGACCCGCGACCTGGGTGCGCTGCGCCCGGCATTGCTTGCCCTGCCCACGCTCTACGGCGACGCGCAGGTGCTCAAGCGCGCGCGCGACGCGCTGCCAACTGTCCCGGCGGTTCTGGCGGCGCTCGCCGATCTGGAGCGCGTCATGGCATTGTTTGCGGACAAGGGTGTTGCCGCGGGCATCGACCTTGCCGAACTGGGCGGGTTCAATTATGAAAGCGGCATGGTGTTTGCCGCCTACGCGCATGGAAGCCCGGATGCGGTGGCGCGTGGCGGTCGTTACGACGAAATCGGCAAGACGTTCGGGCGTGCCCGTCCCGCGACCGGTTTCAGCCTCGACCTCAAGCCCTTGCTGGAACTGCTGCCGCGTCAGGCATTGCCTGCGGGGATTCTTGCTCCCGCGCAGGGCGGCGATGCCCGGCTTGCCGAAACAATCGCGGCGCTGCGCAAGGCCGGTGAAATCGTTATCCAGGAGCTGCCCGGTCACGCGGCACAGCGCGCGGAGTCCGGCTGCAACCGCACGCTCATAAAAGTATCAGGCGAGTGGCAAGTGGTGCCGCTCGCACCTTAAGAGGAAAAGAGGCATGGCAAAGAACGTGGTGGTGATCGGTCTGCAATGGGGCGACGAGGGCAAGGGCAAGATTGTCGACTGGCTTACCGGCAATGTCGCCGGCGTGGTGCGTTTCCAGGGCGGGCACAACGCCGGGCATACGCTGGTGATCGACGGCAAGAAAACCATCCTGCGCCTCATCCCGAGCGGTATTCTGCATAAGCACGTGACATGTTATATCGGCAACGGCGTGGTCGTGTCGCCGGGCGCCTTGCTCGATGAAATCGGCGAGCTCGAAAAAGCCGGGGTCAATGTGGTGAGCCGGCTCAGGCTTTCCGAAGCGTGCCCGCTGATTCTTCCCTATCACGTCGCCATCGACAAGGCGCGCGAAATAGCCAAGGGCGAAGCCAAGATCGGCACGACCGGGCGCGGCATCGGCCCGGTTTACGAAGACAAAGTGGCGCGCCGCGCCATTCGCGTGCAGGATTTGTTCATGCGCGAACGTTTTGCCTCCAAGCTTGGCGAAGTGCTCGACTACCACAATTTCATACTCAAGAATTATTTCAAGACCGAGACCGTCGATTTCCAGAAAGTCCTCGACGAGACTCTCGCCCTGTCCGAACGCATCCGGCCCATGGTGGCCGATGTCTCCGGCGAGATCCATGCGCTGATGCAGCAAGGCAAGAGCGTGCTCTTCGAGGGCGCGCAGGCGGCGCTGCTCGACATCGATCACGGTACTTACCCCTTCGTCACATCCAGCAACTGCGTCGCCGGGCAGGCGGCAGCGGGGGCGGGCGTGGGACCGCAGGCGCTGCATTATGTGCTGGGCGTGGCCAAAGCCTATGCGACACGCGTTGGCGCGGGCCCGTTCCCGACTGAACTCGACGACGAGGTCAGCGAACACCTGCGCGCGCGCGGCAACGAATATGGCTCGGTAACCGGGCGTCCGCGCCGCTGCGGCTGGTTCGACGCCGCGGCGCTCAAGCGCGCGGTGCAGTTGAACGGCCTTTCCGGCATCTGCATCACCAAACTCGATGTGCTCGACGGGCTCGATGCGTTACGCGTCGCAGTCGGTTACAAGGTGAACGGCCAGGTGCGCGACATACTTCCCGTAGGCGCCGAAGCGCTCGCCAGTTGCGAGCCGATTTATGAGGAATTGCCGGGATGGAAGGAAAGCACGCTCGGGATCAAATCGTTCGACGCACTGCCGCAAAACGCCCGCAATTATCTGAAACGCCTTGAACAGCTTGCCGGCGCACCCATAGACATTATCTCGACCGGACCGGATCGCGAAGAGACTATCGTGATGCGGCATCCGTTTGCCAGTTGAGCTTGGAGCCAGACAAGGTGTGAGTGACGGGAAGGGGGCTCGCCCACGTTCCGCGGGCTGCGGCGCGCCCTGCATGGCGCGTCCTTCGAGCCCACTTACGCGACACACGCAGGTGTGTCGCTCTCTGGGCGAAAACGAGAAAACCCGCCAAAGCGGGTTTTCAGATATGGTGCCCAGAAGAGGACTCGAACCTCCACAGTGTTGCCACCGCCAGGACCTGAACCTGGTGCGTCTACCAATTCCGCCATCTGGGCAAGCAGGAGTTAGCAGGGAGTGTACCCTGCTAAAATAGAGCGCGCATTTTATAGGGAAGTGACGAATTTGTCCATCAAGAAAACCACCGCCAAAAAGTCGTTGCGCGCCTCGGATCCGTATCTCGAGCGCGAACGCGGCCGCTATGCCAACCCGCTACCCAGCCGCGAGATGATTCTCGGGGTGCTGGAAAGCGAAGGCGTTCCGGTGATCGAGGACGATCTCGCGGACAAACTCGAAATCACCATGGAAGAGCGCGAGGCCTTCGGCCGGCGCATCAACGCCATGGAGCGCGAAGGCCAGTTGATGCGCAACCGCAAGGGCGCGCTGTGCCTGCTCGACAAAATCGATGTCATCACCGGCAGGGTGCACGGTCACCCCGACGGATTCGGCTTTCTGATTCCCGACGACGGTTCACCCGATCTGTTCCTCGGACCCAAGCAGATGCACAAGGCATTGCACGGCGACCGCGTCATGGCGCGCGAAATCGGCATTGACCGCAAGGGGCGGCGCGAGGCGAGCATTGTCGAAGTCCTGGAGCGCGGCAACGAGCACATCGTGGGCCGGCTGTTCGAGGAGCACGGCATCCTGTTCCTGGTAGCGGAAAACAAACGCATCAACCAGGATATTCTCATCGAGCCCGGCCATCACGGCGGCGCCAAGGCGGGGCAGGTGGTGGTCGGCCAGATCGTGGTGCAGCCGTCGAAACAGTCCGAGCCCATCGCGCGCGTGATCGAAGTGCTCGGCAATTACGCCGATCCGGGCATGGAAATCGAAATCGCGCTCAGGAAGCACGATCTGCCTTACGAATTTCCGCCGGATGTGCTCTCACTCGAAAAAAAGATCGCGAAAAAAGTCGTCCCGGATGACCTCGCCGGAAGAGAGGATCTGCGCAAGCTGCCTTTCGTGACCATTGACGGCGAGACCGCCAGGGATTTCGACGATGCCGTGTATTGCGAGAGGCAGGCGGGAAAAAAGAATTCCGCGTTCCGCCTGCTGGTGGCGATCGCCGATGTCGGCCATTATGTGAACACAGGCGACGCTTTCGACCGCGAGGCGTATCTGCGCGGCAATTCGGTGTATTTCCCGCGCCGTGTGATCCCCATGCTGCCCGAGGCGCTGTCCAACGGCCTGTGCTCGCTCAAGCCGCGCGAGGACCGCCTGGTCATGGTGTGCGACATGGCCGTGACCCCCGCCGGGGAAATCAAGTCGTACCGTTTCTATTCCGCGGTCATCCATTCGCAGCAGCGTCTCACCTACACCCAGGTTGCCGCTTTCCTCGACGCCGGGGAAGCGCAGGAGCGCGACGCTTCCGGCGTGGAGCCGCAGCTCTTCCCGCATATCGCGCATCTCGACGCCGTGTTCCATGCCCTGCTCGAGGCGCGCCAGAAACGCGGCGCCATCGACTTCGAGTCGAGCGAGACGGAAATGATTTTCAACGACCAGGGCAAGATCGAGCGCATCGTTCCGATCACGCGCAACGCCGCGCACCGGCTCATCGAGGAATGCATGCTGGCCGCGAACGTGTGCGCCTCGGACCTGATTCTCGCGCACGAACACCCCGCGCTGTACCGCATTCACGAAGGCCCGACCGAGGAAAAACTCGAAGCGCTGCGCACCTTTCTCAAGGATTTCGGTCTTGCGCTCGCGGGAGGCGATAAGCCGCATGCCAAGGATTACGCGCAATTGCTGCAAAAGGTGAAATTACGCCCCGAGGCGCAACTGCTGCAGACGGTCATGCTGCGCTCGTTGCAGCAGGCGGTGTACAGCCCGGACAACGTCGGGCACTTCGGCCTCGCGTATGACGGCTACACGCACTTTACTTCACCCATCCGGCGCTTTCCCGATCTGCTGGTGCACCGCGTCATCAAGGCGATTCTCTCCGGTCAGACCTATCGCGCGCATCTTGGCTGGAAGGATATTGGCGTGCATTGCTCGCAGACCGAACGCCGCGCCGACGAAGCCACCCGTGACGTGCAGTCGTGGCTCAAGTGCTACTACATGCAGGAGCACCTTGGCGCCACCTTCGAGGGCACCATCAGCGGCGTCGCCGGGTTCGGCATTTTCGTTTCGCTGGATGATTTGTTCGTCGAGGGTATGGTGCACGTGTCCGACCTGGGCCAGGATTATTTCCACTTCGACGCCGCCAAACACTGCATCCTGGGGGAGCGCACCGGCAGGCGTTTTCAGTTGGGCGGGCGCGTCTCGGTGCGCGTCGCGCGCGTCGATCTCGAAACCAGCCGCATCGACTTCGTGCTCTTCGAGGAGTACAAGTCCTCCGAACGCCCCGCCAGGGGTGCGGCGTCGGCGCGCAAGGGGCGCCGCGGGCATGACGAACTGCCGCCCGCGGCAGCGCCTGCGCCCGGCGCGCTGAAAAAGAAGGCCAAACCTGCCCCAGGGAGTGTGCGCAAATCCGCTTCCGATGAAGGGACTCAACAGCCACGCGTTGCGAAAAAGAAGACCGCGGGAATTCTTCTCGGCAAGAAACGCAAGGGTACTTGAGCGCCATGTCCGCGGCACAGACCATCTTCGGATTCCACGCGGTCATCAGCCGCATGCGCGCCCACCCCGGTTCGGTACGCGAGTTGTACATCGCCGAGGGCCGTCACGATCCGCGCATGAAAGACGTGCTCAGGCTGGCAACGGAAAAGAATCTGCGTGTCATGACCGTGAACACGACTCGCCTCGATGGCATGTCGGCAGGGCAGGGGAAAAGCGCACGCCATCAGGGCGTGGTTGCGGTCGTCGATGCGCTGAAACTGCCGCAATTCATCGAAGACGTGCTCGACACCCTGGCCGTGCCCGCGCTGCTGCTGATTCTCGACGGCGTGCAGGATCCGCACAATCTCGGCGCGTGTCTGCGGGTCGCGGACGCTGCCGGTGCGCATGCGGTGCTTGCCCCCAAGGACCGCAGTGTCGGACTCACCGCGGCGGCAATCAAAGTTGCCTCGGGCGCGGCCGACACGGTGCCTTACATTCCCGTCACCAATCTCGCGCGCACGCTACGCGAGCTCAAGGAGCGCCAGATCTGGGTGGTCGGCGCCGACGCGGGGGGCGACAGCGACCTGTTCCGTGCCAAGCTGGAGGGCGCGGTCGCCTGGGTGATCGGCGCGGAAGGCGAGGGACTGCGCCGCCTCACTCGCGAAAACTGCGACGAGATCGCCGCCATACCCATGTTCGGCAGCGTCGCCAGCCTCAATGTTTCGGTGGCGGCGGGCATCTGCCTTTTCGAAACGCGCCGCCAGCGCGAACATGCCACAAAGAAGCCGTAGGCTCGCTTTAAACTTCAAACGAACTTTTCCAAAGGAACAACCCGCCATGTTTGTTGCCTCCCGTAAAACCGTTGGCTGGATAAGATTTGCAATAGCCCTTGCGTGCGCGCTGGCGTTCGCGCATGCCGCCGCCGCGAAGGATGCCGCGGACATCGCGCCACAATTGCCTGCGGGAGTGGAGCGTGTCACCAGTGTCGAGGGCATCACCGAATACCGTCTTGCCAATGGTCTCAAGGTGCTGCTGTTTCCCGATCCTTCCAAACCGACCATCACCGTCAATGTGACCTACCTCGTGGGTTCGCGCCAGGAAAGTTACGGCGAGACCGGCATGGCGCACCTGCTCGAGCATCTCCTGTTCAAGGGCACGCCGCGCTATCCCGTCATCGACAAGGATTTCAACCAGCGCGGCATGCGCTCCAACGGTTCGACTTGGCTCGACCGCACCAATTATTTCGAGCTTTTCCAGGCAAGCGACGATAACCTGAAATGGGCGCTCGACATGGAAGCCGATCGCATGGTGCATTCCTTCATCGCGAAGAAGGACCTCGATTCCGAAATGACCGTGGTGCGCAACGAATATGAAAAAGGCGAAAACTCGCCCTTCGACGTTCTCATCAAGCGCACGCAGAGCATTGCCTTCGACTGGCACAACTACGGTAATTCGACCATCGGTAACCGCTCCGATATCGAGAAAGTCAAAATCGAAAACCTGCAGGCGTTTTATCGCCGCTATTACCAGCCCGACAACGCGGTATTGCTGGTGGCGGGCAAGTTCGACGAGGCGCAGACGCTCGACTGGGTGGTGCAGTATTTCGGCGCCATACCCAGGCCGCAGCGCGAGCTGCCGGTGCTCTGGACGATCGAGCCGGCGCAGGATGGCGAGCGCAGCTTCATGGTGCGGCGCAAGGGCGATCTGCAGATCGTCCTGGTTGCGTACAAAGTTCCGTCGGGATTGCACGCCGATGCCAATGCGATTCCATTTACGGACTTCATTCTCGCAGATACGCCGAGCGGGCGGCTGCACAAGGCCCTCGTCGAAACGGGCAAGGCGACCCAGGTGTTCGGCTACCCGCTGCTCGGCGTCGATTCGGGCATTCAGATGTTCGGCGCCGTAGTGAAAAAAGGCGAGCCGGTCGAGCCGGTGCGCGACCAGGCGGTGAAGATCATCGAATCGCTGACAACCACGCCTCCCACCAGGGAGGAAATCGATCGCGCCAGGACGAATCTCGCCAACGAATATGAACGCACGCTCAACAACCACGAAAGTATCGGCGTGCAGCTTTCGGAATTCATCGCGCTGGGCGACTGGCGGCTGTTCTTCGAGTCGCGCGATCAGCTTGAAAAAGCCACACCGGAGCAGGTTGCCCAGGTAGCGGGGCGCTACTACCGGCGCGACAATCGCATCAGCGGCTTGTTCCTGCCCGAGGATCATCCCGAGCGTGCCGAGCTGCCGGCCGTGCCGAGTGTTGCCGAAGTGCTCAAGGACTTCAAGCCCAAGGCCGGCGCCACGCAAGCCGAGGCATTCGACCCCACTCCGGCGAATATCGACAAACGCACCCATTTGAGCAAGCTGGGGGACATCAAGGTTGCGTTGCTGCCCAAGAAAAACCGCGGTGAAATCGTCAACCTCGATCTGCGTTTCCATTACGGCGACGAAAAATCGCTGTTCGGCAAGCGCGCTCTGGCCAGCCTCACCGGACAGATGCTGATGCGCGGCAGCACGCGCTTGACGCGCACGCAGATTGCCGATGAATTCGACAGGCTCAAGGTGTCGGGCGGGGTCTACGGAACGAGCGCCAGCTTTCAGACCACCCGCAAGAATCTTGCCGATGCGATCAAGCTGATGGCGCATGTGATGCGCGAACCGCTCTTTCCGGAAAACGAATTCGAGCAGCTCAAGAAGCAGACGCTCACCGATCTCGAGTCGCAGAAAAGCGATCCCGCCGCGCGCGCGGGCGAGGCGCTGGGCGCGCATTTCAACATCTATCCGAAAGGCGACTGGCGCCATAATCCAACCCTGGACGAAACGATTGGCGAAGTGAAAGCGGTCACGCTCGAGGATGTGAAAAAATTCCAGCGCGCCTTTTATGGCGCGAGTCGGGGTGAAATTTCCATCGTCGGCGATTTTGACGAGCAGGAAATAACCAAAACGCTGCCGGAAGCCTTCGCGGGCTGGAAGAGCCCCCAGCCTTACAAGCGCATCGAGTCGGAATACCGCGACATCGCGGCGATCAACCGGTCGATTGAAACGCCCGACAAGGAGAACGGCATGTTCTTCGCGCGCATCAACCTCGATCTCAGGGACGATGATCCGGATTACCCGGCGCTCTATCTGGCCAATTACATTATCGGCGGCGGCGCCGACCTCAATTCGCGGCTTGCCGAACGCATTCGCCAGAAGGAGGGGTTAAGTTACGGCGTGGGATCGCAGCTCAGCGCCGGTTCGATCGACCGCGCCGGATGGTGGCGCATCTATGCCATTGCCGCGCCGCAGAATCTCGCCAAAGTGGAGACTGCGGTGCATGAGGAGGTAGGTCGCGTGCTCAAGGAGGGATTCAGCGCGGAAGAGGTTACCACCGCCAAGTCCGGTGCATTGCAAAAACTCCTGCAGTCGCGTGCGCAGGATCGCAATCTCGCCGGCGCCTGGGCAGGCAATCTTTTCGTCGAACGCACCTTTGCGTGGCAACAGGACTTCGAAAACCGGCTCGCAGCACTCAAGCCCGAGGATCTCGTTGCGGTACTGCGCAAGCACATCGATCCGGCGAAGATCACCGTCGTCAAGGCGGCTGATTTCAGCAAGGCGGGCAAGGCCGCCAAGTAGCTGCCGGCAGTTCCTGCAAACCGCTGGTGTAGTGCTTCATTCTGTTTGGAACTTATGTGCGCGGCCGCGAGATTGCCGTTTTCCGTGACTCCTTCCCCTTTCAAGGGGAAGGCAGGGATGGGGTGTCTTCGCCATTGGCATCACCCCCATCCCAGCCTTCCCCCGCTGCGCGGAGGAAGGAGTTGAAGTGGGAGAATGCCGTATGACGTGCCCCATCCCAGCCTTCCCCCGCTGCGCGGAGGAAGGAGTTGAAGTGGGAGAATGCCGTATGACGTGCCCCATCCCAGCCTTCCCCCGCTGCGCGGAGGAAGGAGTTGAGGTGGGAGAATGCGGTATGACGCGCCCCATCCCCGCCTTCCCCCGTTGCCGGGGGAAGGAGCCAATCGGAGATAAGTAAATAAGTCGCATTAAATATGAAGCACTACACTAGCGATTGCAGTCGCGCAATGCCTGCTCGACCAACCCGGTCTGCCCCATGGGCGACTGTAGTTGCGCCATGCGATATGAACTGGTGGCAAGCTGTCCGGAGGCCTGGCGCTTCTCGATATCGCTTGCCGGGCGTTTATTGCCGGCCAGGCTGGCGGTCTGGTAGGGGACCACTTTGCACTCGGCGGTAGCGACCTTGGTATCGGGTTGCTCGATCGTGGCGCACCCCGGCAGGATCAAGCTTGTCAGGAGGACCAACTGAAGAATCTTGCTCATTTTGTTTCCTTCCGTTACGTGAAAAGCCAATTTAAGGGTAGAAATTAAGACAATTCCCTGTTTCCTTGGTTCAGCATATCGTTTACTGTAATGGCTTGCCGCTGTAGGGGGGGCGGTTGCAGCCGGCCAACGAATGCTATTGGCGTGTTTTTTTCGGATGGCGTGCATAACCTATTCGTAGCGTAGCAATTCTGCAACTCTTGCAGTGAGGGAGGTGCTTATGAGCAATCGTGTTCCCGAAAGTTCGGTTTGGGTCGCAGCGGCAGTGTTTTTACTTGCGATGTCGTCTGCGTCCGCAGCCGGCCGCCCGGTGCTGGTCATCAACGATACCAACGGGCCCCCCTTCACGACCGCGGACCACTCCGGCTTCCTCGACCGGGTTGCCGGCGAAGCCTTCCGGCGCGCCGGTGTCGATCTGAAACTGGTGAAACTGCCTGCCGAGCGTGCGCTGCTGGATGCCAATGCCGGCATTGGCGATGGCGACCTTACGCGCATTGCAGGTATCGAACAGCAATACCCCAATCTGGTGCGCGTACCCGAAAAACTGGTCGATTGGGAGTTCAGCGCCTTCAGCAGGAATGCCTCGATTGTTTCGAACTGGGACGCGATACGCCAGCGATCGTCCGGTCATATCAAGGGATGGAAAATCTATGAACAGCAGATGGCAGGGGCGAGTCAGGTTTTGACTGCCGAGGAGCCGGAGCAGCTCTTCCGCCTGCTGGAGCGCGGCCGCATCGAGGTCGCGCTGTATATGCGCTGGATGGGACTGGCCTTGCTCAATGAAAAGGGGGTGCGCGATATCCATGCGCTCGATCCGCCGTTGGCCAAGCGCGAGATGTTCATCTATCTGAACAAGCGCCATGCCGATCTGGCGCCCAAGATTGCAGTCGCGCTCAAGGCAATCAAGTCGGAGGGTCTGTACGACCGATGGTATCGCGAGAAGGTTTTGATTTATGCGGACAAGCCCGTGAAATGAGCGTATTCGCAATATTTGCCGATCGCCTCAAATCCCCCCTGGCGCGGCGATTGATCGTCGCCATCGTTCTTTTCAGCGCCACGATCACGCTGGCGATCACTGCGATCCAGATCTATCAGGAATACCGGCGCGAGATCGCGGCGCTGGAGACACAATTCCGGCAGATTCAGGATGTGCATTTACGCTCTCTCGCCCAATCTCTTTGGGCGACCAATAACAGGGAAGTGCAGACGCAGCTCGAGGGCATGATCAACATGCCCAACATTTCCTACGTTGCGGTTTACGAGGACGATGTGCTGACCGCCAAGGCAGGTACTCCGCAGCCGGCCAGAAGCATCGAACGGCGCTATGTGCTGTTTTACGACTCGCTTGGTCAGCACCGCCTGGTCGGCACGCTCGTCGTGGTTGCGACCCTCGAAGAAATCTACCGGTACCTGTGGGATGATGGCGTCTCGCTGCTGTTGAGCAACGCGCTGAGCACTTTCCTGGTCGCGATCTTCATTTCAGTTCTGTTTCACCGGCTGGTCACGCGGCATCTCGCCGACATCGCGGGTCACCTGACGCGGATGCAGCCGCATCTTCCGCAGGTGCAGCTAGTCCTGGCGCGCTTCGAGCCGAAAAAAACCGATGAGCTCGACATCCTCGTGGCCGCGGTGAACACCCTGCAGGACAAAATTCGCACCGCCTTGTCCGCACTAAGCGACAGCGAATCTCGCTTGTCCGGCATTCTCGACATCGCCGGCAGCGCCATTATTTCCATCGACGAACAGCAGCGTATTTTTCAGTTCAATCACCAGGCGGAGTACGTGTTCGGCTGGCGCGCGGAAGAAATGCTGGGACAGCCGCTCGATCGTCTGCTGCCTGATCGCTACCGCGTGCTGCACTATACCCACGTTGCGCTGTTTGCCGATGAAGCCGCCACCACGCGCCGCGCCATGGAACGCGGTCCGGTCATGGGGATGCGCAAGGGCGGCGAGGAGTTTCCGCTCGAGGCGTCGATCTCCAAACTGGTTCGCAATGGACGCTCCATCTATACGGTTGCTCTCGAAGACGTGAGCGTGCGCCGCGCCGCCGAGAATGAAATCCGCGCCCTCAATGCCGATCTGGAAAATCGCGTGCAGAAACGCACCGCCGAACTTAAAGCGGCGAAGGACGAAGCCGAACGCGCGAGCCTCGCCAAAAGCGAGTTTCTGTCGAGCATGAGTCACGAGCTGCGCACGCCGTTGAACGCCATACTGGGTTTTTCGCAGCTCCTTGAGCACGATGCCCTCAGCGTAGACCAGCGCGAGAGCGTGCACCAGATTTTGCGCGCCGGGTGGCACCTGCTCGAACTGATCAACGAATTGCTCGATCTTGCGCGCATCGAGGCAGGCAAGCTCACCGTGAGCAACGAAATCGTCCCGCTGGCGCCGTTGCTGCATGAATGCCAGATGCTGATTCAGCCTCTGGCAGAGACGCGCGGCATCCGCATCGTCGAATCCGGCAAGGACTGCATCGACAGCGTGCAAGCGGACCGCACGCGCCTGAAGCAGGTGTTGCTCAATCTGTTCTCCAACGCGGTCAAGTACAACCGCGAGCAGGGCACGGTAGGGATCGTCTGCAAAAAGATGGACACAGTCATCCAGATCCGCATCACCGATACCGGCGCGGGGCTCAGCGACGAGCAGCAGGCACGGCTGTTCGCGCCTTTCGAGCGCCTCGGTGCGGACAAGTCGGTCACCGAAGGGACCGGCATCGGACTGGCGCTGTCGCGGCGGCTGATGGACCTCATGCATGGCAGGATCGGCGTCGACAGCAAACCTGGCCTGGGGAGCACCTTCTGGATCGAGCTACCCGCGGCCGGCGTGCATCAGGGCGATACGCCTCTCCACTCCGCCGGCGTTGCGGCAACCTCGCCCGCGGTGCATCCCGTCTTTACCGGAATAATGCGCACGGTACTGTGTATCGAGGACAATCCCGCCAACCTGCGCCTGATCGAGCGCATTCTCGAACCGCGCCAGGGTCTTCGCCTGTTGAGCGCGAGCCAGCCGAATCTTGGCCTCGAGCTCGCGCAGGCGCATCTTCCCGATCTGATCCTGCTCGATATCAATCTTCCCGACATGGATGGCTATGCCGTCATGGAATGCCTGCGCACCAACGCTGCCACGCGCCACATTCCGGTAGTGGCGATCAGCGCCAACGCCATGCCGAAGGATCTGGCGCGCGGCAAAGCGGCTGGCTTTGCCGACTATCTCACCAAGCCGCTCGACGTGAACCGCCTGCTTCAGGCAGTCGAGAATCTGCTGCATCGCCTGGCGGATGGGGACGATCAGTCATGAATACCCGGGATGCGCGCACGCGGTAACGTCTTTGCAAGGAGCAGGTCATGCGATCATTTTTTTCCGTACATGAATATCGCCATTTTTTCCTCCGCTTTGCCGTGTTCCTGGTGGCCGGGATGTGTGCGCTGGCGGCGTATGCGCAGCCAAGGCCCGATGCTTTGCAGCCCAGGTATCGGCTCGGGATTATTCCGTATATCACGCCGCGGGGCATTCTCGATCAGTTTGGTCCGGTCAGTACCGGAATGAGCGCCGCACTGAACGTTCCGGTGAAGCTTGAGACTGCGCCGGACTATTCGAGTTTCGAAGAGGCGCTCGCCGCCGAAATTTATGACATCGCCCTCATTCAGCCATTCGAATTTTACGATGTAGTCGAGAAGCGCGGCTATCTACCGCTCGCGCGAGTTTCCATACCTGCGATGGCGCAATTTTTCGTACGTAGCGACAGCAAATATAAAAAGATCGAGGACTTGCGCGGCACGAAGCTGGCATTGCCCCCGGCGCTTTCCGCTAGCGCTCGCATGGCACTGCATGTGCTGTTCGCGAACAATCTCGTTCCGGGACGCGATCTCGCGGTGCACAATTATCACGCTAACGATTCGTGCCTGCAGCAGGTGTGGACGAACGCCGCGAGCGCGTGCGTCACGGCGCAACCGGCTATCGTCAACTTTGAACGCCGAATGCAGGCTTCTTTTAGGTCTATCCACGACTCGCAACCGATTCCGAATGCCCTGTTCGTCGTCCATCCCCGCGTTCCCGCGGTCCAGCGCAAGAAACTGGAGGCGCTGCTGACAGGCTGGAGCGAGAACGCTGCGGGTCGAGCGCTGCTCAAGCGCCTCGGAATACCGGGTCTGGTACCGGTTCGGCCTGGAGAGTATCTTGTTCTGCGCAAGTACCAGAACCCGCCAGGCAGCGGCGCGACACGCTGAAGGGGCATGCCATGTCAAGCATACGATTCATGAACGTAAGTCGCGCGGCAATTCTGCTGGCCATCGCGTTATCCGCGCTGGCAGCGCATTCACAGCCTGGCGTCGACGCCATGCCATCCGGTTACCGGCTGGGCGTCTTTCCTTTTGTTGCGCCGCGCAGCATTGTCGATCTGTATGGGCCGGTGAGTACCGAAATGAGCGCTGCGCTGGATGTGCCGGTGAAGCTCGAAACCACGTCGAGTTTCTCGAGTTTTGCAGAGGCGCTTGCCGCTGAAAGTTATGACATCGCCCATATCCAGCCATTCGATTACGCCGAGGCGGTCGAGAAACACGGCTATATTCCAATTGCACGCCTGTCGGTTCCGCTGGTGGCGCAATTTTTCGTGCGTGGCGACAGCAAGTATCGAAAGATCGAAGACTTGCGCGGCACCGCGCTGGCGTTGCCACCGGCCCTCTCCGCGAACGCACGCATGGCATTGCATGTGCTGCGCGCCGCCAATCTCGTGCCGGGCCGCGATATCGAAGTGCGCAATTTCAGCGCCAACGATTCCTGCCTGCAGCAGGTCTGGTCGGGCGCCGCCAGCGCCTGTGTCACCTCGAAAACGCCGGTCATCGTCTTCGAGCGGCGTATGCAGGCATCCTTTCGCGCGATCCATGACGCGCCTCCCATCCCGCACACCCTGTTCGTCGTGCATTCGCGCGTTCCGGCCGGGCAGCGCCTGAAATTGCAGGCGTTGCTGCTGGGTTGGAACCAGAGCGATGCGGGCCGCGATACGCTCAAGCATCTCGGTTACCCTGGGCTCGCACCGGTGCAGCCGGACGAATATTCCGTCATGCAAAAATATGCCGCTTTCGAACCCGCAGCCGGGGAGTCTCCACCCCCCGCGGGACGCGAACTGTTGTTGGGCATTTTTCCTTACCTTCCGTCGCGCCAGGTTGCCGAACAGAACGCCGCCTTGCTTCCCGCGCTTGCGGCGGCTGCCGGCCAGGGGGTGCAATTGCGCACGACTGGCAGTTTCGGCGCTTTTCTGGACAGCGTCGCCGCGGGCCAATTCGATATCATCATGGTGCAGCCGTTCGACTATGCAGCCGCCGCGAGTCAAGGCTACTTGCCTCTGGCAAGAAACGGCGGCGCCATCGAAGCCCATGTATTCGTGCGCGCCGATAGCGCCTATCGGCAGTTCGCGGATCTGAAGGGGGCGCGCATCGCCATGCCGCCGTTCGGGTCGGCGGTGGCCCGTCTCGGGCGCGCCGGATTAAAAAACGCGGGGCTGGTTCCCGATCATGATGTGACTGTCGATTACCGGCGCGATCATGAATCCTGCCTGCAGCAGGTGCAGCGCAAAGAGGCTGCGGCGTGCGTGACTTCGCTGGGCATTCTCGCGACAACACCGAAGGATCTGAGCGGCGGACTGCGTTCTGTCGCGGAACTTGGAAAAATTCCCGGCCTGGTGTTTCTCGCGCATCGGCGCGTACCCGAGAAATTGCGCGAAAAACTGCGCGACGCCATGCTGTCGTGGGAGGGTACTGAAACGGGCCGGCGTCTGATGCGCGACGCCTACCTCGGTCCCCTGGCGCCTTTCGATCCCGCCGAATATGCGAATCTGCCGCACCTGGACGAGTTGCGCTGATGTTCTCGCACCTGTCCTTGCGTTATCGCATCGCCCTGGTGATTTTCATACTCGAGGCGTGCATGCTCGCGGCCGTGCTGGGCGTCACCTTGATGCAGACGCGGCAGACCGCTGCCGGCTTCGATGCCGCGAGCCAGGAAGCCAGTCTTGATCTGCTTGCGAATCTCAGCGTCACCGCCTTGCTCACCAGCGAATATTCAGACTTTCAACTCTATCTCGACGATGTGCGCAAGCAGCCTTCCATTGTGCGCATTGTGCTCGCCGACCCGCGTCAGCGCGTGGTGGCGAGCAGCCGCGTGACGGATGTAGGAGCAGCCATGGCGCAGAGCGTGGACAATCGCGAGCCGGGGTGGCGCATGCAGCCGGTGGTTTCCGCGGCGGGCACGCTCGGGACGCTGGCTGTGCAGTTTTCCGATGCGGCATTGTTGGACGCACACCGGAAAACCCGCAATCTCGCTTTTGTCATCGCCATCGCGGGCATGCTCATAATCGCGTTTGTCGGTCTGATTACCGGCTTCGCGCTCACGCGCCGCCTGTTGTATGTTGCCGGCACCGCGCGGCAGTTCGCTGCCGGCGATATGTCTGCACGCAGCCGGGTTGCAGGCCACGACGAAGTGGCCGTGCTGTCGCGCAATGTCGACCGGATGGCCGATGCCGTGGTCGAGCAGCAGGAAAAGTTGCGTGCACAAAGCGAGTACATCCGCTTGCTGCTTGCCTCGACAGCGGAGGCGATTTACGGCGTCGATACCGAGGGACTCTGCACCTTTGTCAACCCTGCTTGCCTCGCCATGCTGGGCTATGCGAGCGAGGGCGATGTAGTGGGCAGGAAGATCCATGACCTGATCCATCACACCTACCCCGATGGCCGCCCCTATCCCGCGGCGGAATGCCGCGTGCAAATTTCCACGCGCGAAGGCAAACCCGTGCACGCCGCCGACGAGGTGCACTGGCGCGCCGATGGCACGAGTTTTTCCGTAGAGTACTGGTCGCACCCTATGTACCAGAGCGGGAAACTGCTCGGTGCAGTCGTGACGTTTATCGACATCACCGAGCGCAAGCGCGCCGAGGCCGAGCTCAGGGAAATCAATGTGGAACTTGAAGACCGCGTCGAACAGCGCACCGCCGAGCTGGTGGCGGCCAAGGACGAGGCCGAGCGTGCGAATCTCGCCAAGAGCGAGTTCCTGTCGCTGATGAGCCACGAGCTGCGCACGCCGCTCAACGCGGTGCTGGGGTTTTCGCAGTTGCTCGAACAGGAAGACATCACCGGCAAGCAGCGCGAAAGCGTGCGCCAGATCATGCGCGGCGGATGGCACCTGCTCGAACTGATCAACGAGGTGCTCGACCTCGCGCGTATCGAGGCGGGCAAGCTTACCGTGAGCATCGAGGAGGTGCAGGTCGCGCCACTGCTGAATGAATGCCTGACGCTGATCCAGCCTCTAGCCGAGGCGCGCGGCATCCGCATTCTTGAATCCGGGAAAGATTGCATCGACAGCGCGCGGGCCGATCACACGCGCCTGAAGCAGGTGCTGCTCAATCTTCTCTCGAATGCGGTCAAATACAACCGGGACAAGGGGACGGTGGAAATCGTCTGCGAGAAAGCAGGCAACGTTATCCGCATTCGCATCACCGATAGCGGCGCGGGTCTCAGCGACGAACAAGTGGCGCGGCTGTTCGCGCCATTCGAACGCCTGGGGGCAGACCGGTCGCTTACCGAGGGGACGGGTATCGGACTGGCGCTCTCCAAACGTCTCATGGACCTCATGCAAGGCAGGATCGGGGTCGAGAGCCTGACCGGCGCCGGGAGCACCTTCTGGATCGAGCTGCCGGCGGCGCTTGATGTGCAGGAGGCTGCCGCGGCGCCTGCCGCTGTCACGCCCGTGCAGTCTGTCAAGTACCGCGCGCCTGCCGTGAAACGCGACGTGCTGTGCATCGAGGACAACCCCGCCAATCTGCGCCTGATCGAGCTGATTCTGTCGCGGCGCGAGGACATCCGTCTGCTTACCGCGAGCCAGCCTAGCCTGGGGCTCGATCTTGCGCAGGCGCACCGCCCGGCGCTGATCCTGCTCGACATCAACCTTCCAGGCATGGACGGCTATGCGGTGTTCGAACACTTGCGCGCGAGAGTGGAGACGCGCGACATTCCGGTGGTCGCGATCAGCGCCAACGCCATGCCGAAGGATCTTGCACGAGGCAAAGCGGCAGGCTTTGCCGACTATGTCACCAAGCCGATCGACGTGAACCGGCTGCTTGAAGCGGTCGATAAGGTCATGGAAGGGCTGGGCGCCGATACCGGGCTGGGGTGACTGTTATGATTCTCATCGTGACGAGTATATATAAAGTGCACCTCTAATAATTTGTCATTCCCGTGAAAACGGGAATGACAGTAAAGGGATTTTTAGAGGCGCCCTAAAGTTGGAGCGGCCCCATCCCGGCCTTCCCCTCGGCGAGGGGAAGGAGTTGAAGTGTGGTGTTGCCGGATAAGCAGGCCCCATCCCGGCCTTCCCCTCGGCGAGGGGAAGGAGTTGAAGTGTGGGGTTGCCGGATAAGGCGGCCCACCCCGGCCTTCCACTTGCGAGGGGAAGGAATTTAAGTGAACTTCGTAGGATGATGCATCGCATGCGAATTCATGCAGTCATGACAGGCTTCATCCTGTTCGCGGCAATGGCGCTCGCGCCACCTCTGCACGCCGAGGTGATTCTGAGCGTGCATCCTTTCAAACCGCCGCGTCAGTTGATGGAATCCTTTTCGCCGCTCGCGAAATATCTCTCCGGCAAACTCGGCGAGCCGGTGAGCGTGCGCATTTCGCGCGACTATCAGACGCAGATCGATGCACTCGGCAAGTCCGAGGTGGATCTGGCCTACTTGGGGCCGGTATCCTACGTGAAGCTGGTGGAAGCCTATGGCGCGCGTCCGTTGCTGGCGCGGCAGGCTATTCGCGGCAATCCGGTGTTCCATGCCAAAATCTTCGTGAGGGCGGATAGCCCGATCCAATCCCTCGCCGATCTCGCGGGCAAGCGCTTTGCCTTCGGCGAGCCGCGCTCGACCATGAGCCACATCGTGCCGCACTACATGTTGTGGCAGGCAGGTATCGAGACAAAACAACTCGCGAGCCACAAATTCGTCGGCGATCTCGTCAATGTCGCGCTCGGCGTTCTGGCAGGCGACTTCGACGCCGGCGCGGTCAAGGAGGATGTGTTTTTCGAATACGAGAAGCGCGGCCTGCGCGCCATCGCCACATCGCTGCCGATTTCGGACCACGTGTTTGTCGCGAGCGCGCGTATGCCGGAGGAAAAGCTGCGAAAAGTGCGCGAGCTCCTGCTCGGTCTTGACAAGGATGCGCGGGCCCCGGCCATTCTGCAGGCGCTGACGCGCGGCGTGACGGCGTTGGCGCCGGTTGCCGACAGCGACTACGACGCGTTGCGCGCGGTGCTGCGCAAAACGCGCGAACTTGGCGTGCAGTACTGATGCGCCAGGCTGCCGCGCTACGCGCCATCAACCGGCGCGCCTTGCTGGTTTATCTCGCGGCGCTTGCCGGGCTGATGATTGCCGCCGCGCTCGCGGTCATGCTGTTGCAACGCCAGTATCTGCGCAATGAAACACGCGAAGATCTGCAAACCGAAATGACGCTGCTGGGCGAAATCGCCACCGATGCGCTGCTGCGCTCCGACTATGCCGCGGTCGAAGCGCTGACACAACGCTGGCTCGACAAACACGCTTACATTACCCACATCACCGCGGTGATGCCGAACGGCTTTGTGCTCGCGGATACAGGTAAGGTCGGAGCGGCTGCGGAGCCGCTGATAGTGAGGCGCGAGGTGGCCTATGAAGGGCGCCCGTTGCTCACATTGCATGCGGTTGGCGATTTTTCGGTTGCCGAGAAAGGGTTTTCCGAGATTCTGTTGCGCGTATCGCTGGTCGCCGCGATCATGGTGCTGCTCGTGGGGTGGCTGTTGTGGCGCACGCTGCACCGCACCGCCATCCGTCCGCTCGAACTGCATATTCGACAGCGCGAGGCAAGGGAACGCAAGCTCGTCAAACGCGGCGCCGAACTGCTCGCCGCCAGGGACGAAGCGGAACGCGCGAGTCAGGCCAAGAGCGAGTTTCTGTCGCGCATGTCGCATGAACTGCGCACGCCCATGAACGCCATACTCGGTTTTTCGCAATTGCTCGAGAGCGAACCCCTGGCGCCGCAGCATCGATCGTTCGTGGATGAAATTCGCCAGGCAGGCAATCACCTGCTCGCCCTCATCGACGAACTTCTCGATCTGTCGCGCATCGGCGCCGGGAAACTGGATGTCAGCCTGGAGACGTTGGAACTGCGGACGATACTCGACCAGGCCGTGCACATGGTGAGCGTGCTGGTGCAGGAAAAACGGCTGACGTTGAGCCGCGAGTGCGGCGCGGTCGCGATGGTATATGCCGACGCCACGCGGCTTAGGCAGATACTCGTCAATCTCCTGTCCAACGCGGCCAAGTACAACCGCGAAGGCGGCGCCATCGCGATTCGATGCCAGCCTTTGGATGGGCAGCGAGTGCGCATTTCCATCGCCGATACCGGAAAGGGCATTGCCGCCGAAAAACTGCCTTTGCTGTTCAATCCTTTCGAGCGCATTGGCGCCGAGTATAGCGGCGTCGATGGCGCGGGTATCGGGTTGGCGCTGTCGAAGCGCCTGGCGATACTGATGCGCGGCGATATTGGAGTTGAAAGCGCCCTGGGCGAGGGATCGGCTTTCTGGCTGGATTTGCCGGCAGCGCCTGCTGACCGGATTGCCGTAGCCGAACCGTTCCCTACGCCGTGATTTTCACCTGGCGCCCCGGCTGGATGACCGACTTTGGCGAGAGCCTGTTCCAGTGCAGCAGGTCGTCGAGATCGACGCCGAATTTCAGCGCGATGCCGTACAGCGTGTCGCCCTGGCGCACGCGATAGGTCGCGGGCACGGTGGATTTTGCCGAGGCGCCGGTCTTTGCCGGGGGTGTGGCCGAGGTGTCCAGCACCGCCTTGACGTACCCTGTGCGCGCAGCATTCGGCACCATGAGCGTGGTGGGCTGCGCGAGCTTGCCGCGGCGCTCGCGCACGGCGATATTTGCCGCGCGCAGATACGCGCCCGTGACACCGTATTTTCTGCCGATCTGATCGAGCGTTTCGCCGCGCCGCGCGTTATACGTGGCCCAGCTCACCAGTGGACGGTCATAGCTTTCGAGGTTGGCGCGGAAAATTTCGGCCTTCTCCAGCGGCAGCAAAAATTCTCCGTTCTGCGGGGTCGCGACCGGGCGGTTGAAGGCTGGATTGAGGGCGGCAAATTCCGTCTCGGGCAGATCGGCGAGTTTCGCGGCGAGTTTCACGTCGATTTTGGCGGGCGCCTTGACGGTGGTGAAATAGGGCTGATCGGGCAACTGTTCGAGTTCGATGCCGTAGCTTCCCGGCGCGAGGATGATGTTCTTGACCGCGATCAGCTTGGGGACGTAGTTGCGCGTCTCCGGCGGCAGCTTGAGACTGAGGTAATCCACGGGGAGCCCCTTGCGCTGGTTTTTTTCCCTGGCGCGCGCGACGCATCCCTCGCCGCAATTGTAGGCGGCCAGCGCCAGCTCCCACGAGTTGAACATGTCGTGCAGCTTTTGCAGGTAGTCGAGCGCGGCATGCGTCGAGGCGAGAATGTCGCGGCGGTTGTCGATCTGCCAGTCCTGTTTCAGGCCATAGTGCTTGCCGGTGGAGGGGATGAACTGCCACATGCCCGATGCGCGCGAGCGCGAATACGCCTGGGGATTGAATGCGCTTTCGATCACCGGCAGCAGCGCGATTTCGGCCGGCATGCCGCGTTTCTCGACTTCCTCGACGATGTGGTGCAGGTATTTCGCGCCGCGTTCGACAAAACGCTGAATATATTCTGGACGATTGCTGTACCACTCCTCGTGACGCTGCACGAGCGGCGAATCGAGCGGTTCGAGCCGGAAGCCGAGACGCACGCGCTGCCACAGATCGGCGTCGCTGACGGCGGGAGCGTTCAGCAGGACGGCGGGATTGACAGTCTGCGCTGCCGTCGTCAAGTCCGCGGGGGGCGTTATGCCGGAAGCGGAAGGCGTTTCCGCAGCGTCGTTTGAAGTTTCGGTAGCGTACACACTCAGCCAGCCGGAGCTGGACAGCAATGCGAGGAAAAACATCAGCCCTTGGAAATTCATGCGTAGTTTGCCTTATGTAAGACCGCCGCCATCGTAAAACAGCTTGGTGCGCCGGTCAACTTTTTACTGGTGAAGGGTGATGAGCGATGAGAAATATGCGTCACGAAAAAAACATGTGTCATTCTGAGCGAGCGCAGCGAGCGAAGAATCTGGTACATCGGAGGCAATGCAGAAATCAAGGCATCTATAGCGTCAGCGCGAAATCCTTCACCAGCGCTCCGGGCAGGCGTGTCGATTCGGTCGAGCGTTCGCCATAGCTCGACGAGCTCGGCAACAGTTCGCGCTCGCGCGTGAGCGCGACGAGATTGTCGCCGAGCACGCGGTAGGCGCTGTCGTCGAAACGCATGACATTGAGCGGCGCCTTGATCGCGCCATCCTCGACCCAGAATGTGGCGAAGCGCGTCATGCCGGTGATGCGGCACGCGGCACGGTCGGAGAAGTTGAGATACCACAGATTGCCGATGAAAATCCCCGTGCCCAGCGTTTGCAAGGCGGTGGCGGCGGGCAGATCGCCTCCGGCCATGTCGAGCGATTCCGGCGTTTCCTGGGCGTTGGCGCCGTTGGTGCGCAGCGTGTATTCGCGCGCCGAGCGCGGCGAGATTAGCGGCTGGTCGAGATGGCCCGCTTGAATGAGGCTGACGCCCGTATCCTTGAGAAAACCGTCATTCTGGAAGCCGCATGCGATGCCATCGCGCGTATTCTCGGCGAGCGTCACCAGCGAGCTTAAAGCGACATCGTTTTCCAGCATTTTCTGCAGGCCGCTTTGCTTGGTGCGTTGCGATTTGACACCGAACCCGCCCCAGCACAGCATGCCGAGAATTTCGTTCAACGCCTGCGGCGCAAGGTAGACGCGGTACCGGCCCGGCTTGAGGTCGCGCGGTTTGTCGCCGAGGCGTGCAAGCTGCTGGCGGGCGAATTGCATTTTCGATTCGAAGGCGGCGCTTTCCCAGAGGCTGCCCGCGTAGCTGCTTTTCACCGCTTTGTCGGCGGAGTGGTAGAGGCACCATTCGAAATTGAAGTTGTCGACGCGATGCCAGTTGCGCTGCCCGAGCGAGTTGGCGAAGCCCTTGTAGATCGGGCCGCCTGCGTACAGGCCGACCATGTCGAGCCCGCGAGCGGCCGCAATGATTTCGTCGAGAACCTGGGCCGTATCGGGAAGCGTCGCCTTGCCCTGGTGTTCGGAGTTTTGCACCTCGGTCGAATACAGCAGATAAGGGTCTTCGGGAAGGTCGCGCAGATCGCTGCGCAATTGTTCGACTGCGCGCTTGAGCTGCGATTCGCCGGATGAAAGTTCGCCGGCAAGCATGAGCCTGATCTCGGCGCGCCGCTTGCGGGAGATCAGGTTCACCGCGAGCGAAATCTGCTTCACGCTCGTGGCCTGGCGCACGGCGCTTTTGTTGAAACGGATGAAATCCGATTCCTCGGCGGAAAACCAGGCAAGAGAAATCTCCCCCGGCTTGAGAAGGGTATCGAGGTAATCGGCAATCTTATGGAAATAGGTATGCATTTTTCGATGTTTTTGAATGAGTAAGGTTCCGATGGCACGGATGCTGCCCTCTATCCGTGTTTATCCGTGTCCATCCGTGGTTACATGGTTATTGCAGCGTTTCAATCTTCCCCGCCGAAAACGTCGATCCCGGAAAACTTGCACGCCGGCGAAGCGTGGCCTACACGGATCACCTGATTGGGTTCGCCTTTGCCGCAGTAGGGCGAGCCGTGAACTTCATGCGTACCAGGATTGCCGGCCATGGAAAGCGAGCGCCAGAAAGTCGCCGAGATGCCGCGGTAGTTGGGATTCTTCACCACTTCGGCGAGCTTGCCTTTCCTGATGCGCCTGCCCCATTCGCAGCCGAACTGGAATTTGTTGCGCGAATCGTCGATCGACCACGACACGTTGGTTTTCATGAGCACGCCGCTGTCTATGGAAGCGATCATGTCTTCGAGCGAAGCGTCGCCCGGCTCGACATTGAGATTGGCCATGCGGTCGATCGGCGCGCGGTTCCACGAGCACGCGCGCGCGTTGGCGACACCGGCGATACTTTTGCCAAGCAGTGCGGCGCGCGCCTGCGAAATGGCGCCGCCGAGCGGGCGCACCAGAATGCCGTCCTTGATGAGAAATTCGCGCGTCGCTCTGGCGCCGTCGTCGTCGTAGGCGAAGGTGGCGAATTCCTCCTCGCGCGTCGGGTCGAAAGTAACGTTGAGCAGTTTCGATCCGTACTGATAACTGCCGAACATATCGAGGGTGACGAAGCTGGTTCCTGCGAAGTTGCGTTCGTCGCCGAGAATGCGGTCGAGTTCGAGCGGATGGCCGATCGACTCGTGAATCTGCAGCATCATCTGGTCGGGCATGAGCACGATGTCCATGACACCGCTCGGGCAATTGGGCGCGGCGAGCAGTTCAAGCGCCTCCTCGGCGGTGCGCCTGCCGCTGCCGGCGAATCCCGAGCGCACGACGATTTCGAGCCCGCCCTGCTGGCAAAAACCGTTGGAGCGCCCGCCGAACGAGCGCGATTGCGCTTCGCCATCTGCAAACGCCGTGACTTGCAGCGCCGGGACGAGGTAGTCGAATTCCTGATCGAGCGCGGCGCCATCGGCGGTAAGGTAAAGCTGCCGCGTATGCGTGCTCCACAGGCTTGCCGACCAGTCGACGATGCGCGCGTCGATTTTGCTGTGCGCCGATTCCTCGCGCAGCAGGTCGATTTTTTCGCGTTTCGAGAGTTTTGTAACTTGTTCCTTGACGGGAGTGCGGTATTGCCCTTTCGGTTTGGGCATATCGAGCCGCGAATAATCGACCACGCAGCGTCCCGCCGTCATCGCGGCGAGGTGGGAGGCGCGACCGATCGCTTCCTTGATGCCGCCGCGCGTGAGATCGCTGGTGGCGGCGTAACCGAGACCGCCTTTGTCGATGACGGTGACCATGACGCCGCGGTCGATGCCGGTCACCGGAGGTTCGGCGACATCCTGCCGCACCGACAAAATATCCGCTCTTTCCTCGACAAAGCGCAACGCGCAGAAATCGGCGCGCGGCGCGAGTTCCCTGAAGTCTTTTTCAATCGATGCGTTCACATTCACTCCTGTTGATTGGCCAGGGCGGCAATGCTATCCCCCGTCATGCGCACCAGCAGCCACTCTTTCATGATCGAGCCGCCGAGCGATTCGTAGAAACGGATCGACGGTTCATTCCAGTCGAGCACGCGCCATTCGAATCGCCCGCACTCGCGCGCGGCGGCGAGCCGCGCAAGATGCCTGAGCAGCGCCTTGCCATAACCCTTGCCGCGTTGTTCCGGGATGACGAACAGGTCCTCGAGGTAGAGTCCGGGCCTGCCGAGAAACGTCGAAAAGGTGAAGAAGAATAACGCAAATCCCACCGTGCTGCCGCCTGCACGCGCGAGCACCGCCTCGCACACCGGCCTTGCGCCAAACAGCGCAGCGTGCAGCATCGCTGCGTCGGCGCTGACCATGGACGAGAGTTTTTCATACTCGGCGAGCTGTTTGACGAGATCGAAAAGAACTGGCACGTCTTCGGACGTGGCGGCGTCGATGCGGAAAGTCACGTCACTATCCTGCCTGTAATGCCGGTTCGGGGAAAAATGCGGCGCGCATTCAGAAGCGGTTCTTCCATTCGCGCAAGGCGCCGAATACTTCGTGCGGCTGGGAGAGTGTTTTCCCCGCGGCGTGCTGGGCGCTGGCGATGACTTCGGCGCTCGACCAGCGCAGGAAAGGATTGGTGGCGCATTCAAGCGCAATGGTCGAAGGTACGGTGGGCAGGTTGTGTTCGCGCGCAGCCGTGTCGCGCAGTTTTCTTTCGCGCAACTCGGCGTTGCCAGGTTCGACCGCCTCGGCAAAACGGATGTTGGCGAGCGTGTACTCGTGCGCGCAATAAACGCGCGTATCGCCTGGCAGGGCGGCGAGTTTGCCGAGGGACGTGGTCATCTGCGCCGCCGTGCCTTCGAACATCCTGCCGCAGCCGCAGCAGAACAGGGTATCGCCGCAAAACAGCATGCCATTGCCGAAGTAGGCGATGTGGCCAGCGGTATGTCCTGGAACATCCAACACCGTGAAGGTGAGATCAAGTCCAGGGACGGTGAGGGCGTCGCCTTCCTCGAGAGCGGCCGTGATGCCGGGAATGTTTTCGCGCGCGGGGCCGAATACCGGAACCGGATAGTGCGCGAGCAGCTCTTCGACGCCGCCCACATGATCGCCGTGGTGGTGCGTGACGAGTATCGCGCTCAGGGAAAGGCCATGAGCCTGCAAGTGCGCCAGCACGGGCGCGGCGTCCCCCGGATCGACCACCGCGGCCACACGGTCGTTATGCAGCAGCCATAGGTAATTGTCTTCGTACGCCAAAATCGGCGTGACATTTATTTTCACGGAGTTGTGCCTTACAATGTCGCTCAATGAACTCAACTAGTTTACACGAGTGGTTTGGGACTCCCCTGGGGACATTCCTGCTGGATCGCGAGCAGGCGTATCTCGACCAGGCCACACCCGATATCTTCGGCTATCACGCGCTGCAGCTCGGCCTGCCCGAGGTCGATCTGCTGCGCGAGTCGCGCATCGCGCATCGCGCCAAAGTGGCGCCCTCGGGCGCGGCCGACGTGCTGTCGCGCTTCGAAGAACTGCCCATCGCCACGCAAAGCGTCGATCTGGCCGTGCTGCCGCATGTGCTGGAGTTCTCCGGCTCTCCGCACGACATCCTGCGTGAAATCGATCGCGTCATGATCCCCGAAGGCCGCATTATCATCATCGGCTTCAATCCCTGGAGCCTGTTCGGTTTGCGGCGCAGCCTCGGTCCGGTGCAAGACTATCCGTGGAACGGGCGCTTCGTTTCGCTGGTGCGTATCAAGGACTGGCTGCAGCTCCTCGGCTTCGACGTTTCTGCGGGCAGGCTGGCGTGCTATGTGCCGCCTTTCAAGTCGGAAAAGTGGATCAGGCGGATGCGTTTCATGGAGCACGCAGGCGACCGCTGGTGGGGTGTGGCGGGTGGCGTGTATATGCTGCAGGCGATCAAGCGCGTGCGTGGCATGCGTGTCATTGCGCCGGCATGGTCGGTGCGCAAGAATTCGGAAAAGAAGCTCGCTGCTGTGGCCAAGCGCGAAGCAACGCACTTGCGCGTGGTCAAGTGAATCCGGGCATGCTGGTTAACCACGGAGAACACGGAGAAGGCTTTAACAATCCCCATGTGAATCCTCTATGCAATCTGGTTTTTTTCGTGACCTCCATAACCTCCGTGCTCTCCGTGGTGAAATGAAACAGGTTTGCTCGTGACAGTCGATATCTTTACCGACGGGGCGTGCAAGGGCAACCCCGGGCCGGGAGGGTGGGGCGCGCTGCTGCGATTTGGCGCGCAGGAAAAGGAAATCTTCGGCGGCGAACCGGCTACCACCAACAACCGCATGGAGCTTACCGCGGTGATCGAGGCGCTCGCGGCTTTGAAGCGCAGCAGCGATGTCACCCTGCACACCGATTCCCAGTATGTGCAGAAGGGCATCACCGAGTGGATTCACGGCTGGAAGGCGCGCGGCTGGAAGACGGCGGCCAGGACCCCGGTCAAAAACGCCGATCTGTGGCGCCGCCTCGATGCGCTTGCCGGCAAACACAAGATTCACTGGAAGTGGGTGAAGGGACACGCCGGTCACGTGGAAAACGAACGCGCCGATGTGCTCGCCAATCGCGGCGTCGAGCTTGTGCTGAAGGCGGATTGATGCGCCAGATCCTGCTCGATACGGAAACCACCGGCCTCGAACCCAAGCTCGGCCACCGCATCATCGAGGTGGCCTGCGTGGAGATGGTCAGCCGCCGCCTCACGCGCAATGACTTTCACCGCTACCTCAACCCGGAGCGCAATATCGATGCCGGCGCGACCCAGGTGCATGGCCTGACGCTCGATTTTCTTCTCGACAAGCCGAAATTCGGCGACATCGCGGATGAGCTGCTTGAGTACGTGCGCGGCGCCGAGATCATTATCCACAACGCGCCCTTCGACGTGGGTTTTCTCAATGCGGAACTCGCCAAGCTGGGCAAGGCGCCGCTTACGGAGATTTGCCGCGTCATCGACACGCTGGCCATGGCGCGCGAGCTGCATCCGGGCAGGAAGAATACCCTTGATGCGTTGTGCGAGCGCTACAGTGTCGATAACTCTGCGCGCGTGCGCCATGGCGCCCTGCTCGATGCCGAATTGCTGGGCGATGTCTATCTTGCCATGACGCGCGGCCAGGACAGCCTGGCCATTGGCATCGAAGCGATGGATGCGGCAGCGCAGCATAGTGTGCACGGCAATCGTCCTGCGGCGCTCAAGGTTATGCGAGCAAGCGAAGAGGAACTTCGCCTGCACGTCGAGCTGGTCGAGCGCCTGGATAAAACGAGCGGCGGGAAATGTCTCTGGAAACAAGGCAACGCCCTGAATGATGCGCCGCCCGGCGTGTTGCCGACATGAAAAAAAGTTGGCGGCGAATCCCTGTCTTGGGCTATAATTCCGGCTTTCGCGCGCAGCCGCTAGCGGGCGCGGCGAACCGGATTTCCGTCTGACCACATCGTACATACCATGAACAAACAACATTTAGCACTCTTCATAGCCGGCTGTGCGCTGGCGACCGGCGCTGTCGCGCAAAGTGCCGGTGACCCCGCTGCCGGCAAGGCCAAAAGCTATACCTGCACCGGCTGCCACGGCATTGACGGCGCGCGCGCCACTTTTCCCGATGTCTTTCTCGTCCCCAAGCTCGGCGGACAGCATGCCGCCTATATCGTGGCCGCGCTCAAGGCATACAAAAGCGGCGACCGTTTCAACGGCACCATGAGGGCCCAGGCCTCGGCGCTTTCGGAAAAAGACATGGCCGATATCGGCGCGTATTACGAATCCGCCGCGACAAAGTTCGCCGAGAAGAAGTAAGGATAACCATGATGAAAAAATCCAGTTTGATACTTCTGCTGTGCGCTGCTGCCGTAGCGCATGCCGCCCTCGCGGGCATGCCCTCGGGCAACGCCGATGCCGGCAAAAAGAAAGCCTCCGAAGTCTGCAAGAGCTGCCACGGCGAGGATGGCAACAGCGTCAGCGCCGAATTTCCACGCCTGGCAGGGCAGAACGCCGACTATCTTTACAACGCCTTGACGCAGTACCAGGCGGGCAAGCGCAAGAACCCGATCATGAGCGGCTTCGCCAAGCAGCTCAATCTCCAGGACATGGCCGACGTGTCGTCTTACTTCGCCACCCAGAAGGGCTTGCAGTACAAATATTGACCCGGCTTTTGGTAAAGAAGTGGCCCGCACTCCCGCGGGCTATTTTTTTGCCTGCAACTTCCGATTTATGCATTCCAGATAAAGCGACGCATCCGGCGCCACGCTTGATTGCTGCGCCTGCCAGAGGGTTTCGGCAAGGCAATCCATAATCGCGTGCTCGGCATGGTGGCGCGATCCTTCTTGAGCTGCCAGCTTGTCCACGCTTGCCCTGATGCCCGGCGGCTGGTCGATGGAAAGCTGTTCCGCGATGGCCAGATGCATGGAAAGGTGCAGGAACGGGTTGGTCTTGCCATGCTCAGGAGGGTAGTCGCGATCGATGTACTCGTCGCGCGATTCAAGCAGCGCGTGATATTCGGGATGCAACGCGGCGATGGCCGCTGCCATTGCTTCGATGGGCATGAGCGGGGCGCCTTCGCTCTGCTTGCGCCAGGAATCGATGAAGAACTGGCGCACCTGGTCACGGGAGGGGTTGAACATGATGGTGATGGGTGATGGGTGACGAGTAACCAAAAGAAAAGCAATTTACCACGGGGGACACGGGGAAAACCAAAGGCGCTGATTCTTGTTTAGGGCACCTCTAAAAATCCCTTATCTGTCATTCCCGTGAAAACGGGAATCCATTCTAACCATGAACTTGGATTCCCGTTTTCACGGGAATGACGAATTATTAGAGGTGCCCTTTACTTTCCAGACTCCCCCCCGTGTCCCCCGTGGTTAAAAAGCCGTTTATTGCAGAGAGACTATGCAATACCAAACCCCGGTCACGAAAAATATTACGTGTCATTCTGAGGAGCGCAGCGACGAAGAATCTGGTGCTCAAGTCGCAAGCGACCGGTGATGGGAAATGGGCGATGAGCGTATTGTGCCGGAAAATGCTCATCCGCCCGCGCGCTGAAAACCCAGCAGGAAACGCTCGATGAAGTGTTTTGCTGCCTCGCTTGATGCGGTATCGATGACGATCTTCACGTCGAGTGCAGGTAACGCGAGCAGGGCGATGCGCCGCACAGGTCTGGGTTCAAGCGTGATGTGCCAGGCGAGCTTGGCGTCGTTCCCCGAGATTTCATCGCCGTCGATGCGATATGGCGCGTGCGCAACCGCGACCGGCAGCAGACGCAGAAAATCGTCGCGCGTCAGCGCCATGTCGTATTCATAGTGGAACCTGTTATTCGATTTCAGGCTCATGAGAGCGGTAATAATGGCATCAAACACGCTGGCTGCGAAGTGTGGTGAGGGACGACGTATGTCGAGAAATGGAATTGCTACCCGCCAGCGATGGGCGGCCAAATCGCGAGCACATCGCCCTCGCTGAAGGTATGCGTGGCGCGCTCCGCCGGGGCTATGTAAACACCGTTGACCAGCACCAGGTGCACCAGCTTGGCCGGAAGATTGAGCGTCGCGATGAGGGCATTGAGCGTTGCGCCGTCATTCACTTCCAGAGGTGTCTGATTGTCGCGGCGCGCGCTGGCGGGAAGATAATCGGTGAGTGTGGCGAATAGCTTGAGGGTAATGCGCATTGCGGTCAGGATGCCGCTTGCGCACGGGCCAGATAGGCCTCCATGATCCTGGCCGGATTCTCCAGCAGCTTCTGTTTCCACATGCCGAGACTGACACGCCCTTGTATCAAGCCGCGAATCACGCCGACATGCTCGGTGAGTCCCAGGCTGGTCGCGCCGATGAGATGATCGCCTTTGAATTCGAGACGCAGGTACTTGAAGGCGGCATCATCCCTGATTTCGACATGCTCGCCACCAGCCACCCCTTGCCACTGGCCGAAAGATGCGGCAATCAGGCCGAGCGTGTTGAGCACGTTCATCGACAGATAGCCTGTGGTGGTGGCAGCCTTGCCGAGCATGTTGAGGGCAGCAAGGCGCGCTTGTTCCGCGGCGACCGGCTGGATGGCGTTCACTTCCTGTTTGCCGGTGGAAAAATTGAGTGCCTGCGCGACGTCTCCGGCGGCAAATACGCCCGGCGCGCTGCTTTGCAAATGCGTGTCCACCAGAATGCCCTGCTCGCACTTGATGCCGCTGCCGGAGAGGAAGCCGATGTTGGGCTTGACGCCGGTGGCAGCGATGATGAGGTCCGCTGCCAGCGTCTTGCCGTCGCTCAGTGTGCAGGAGAGTGTATTCCCGGCAGCGGCGATGGCGGTCACGCTGGCGCCGGTCAAAACGCGGACACCGTGCTTCTCGCACCATGACTTGATCAGCGCGCCCGCGCCCGGCGTCATCATGCGCGGCACCATGCGGTCGCCCATTTCGACCACGGTCAGCTCGACGCCGCGCTTGGCGAGCGCTTCGAGAATAATGCAGCCGATGAAGCCCGCGCCCATCTGCACCACCTTCGCACCGGGCTTGGCCAGCGCGATGATTCTGCGCGCGTCGGCGAGCGTCCAGCAGGGCAGCACCTTGGGGGAATCGATGCCGGGAATCGGCGGCCGGTTGGGCGTCGATCCGGTGGCGATGAGCAGCCGGTCGTAGCCCAGCGTTGTTTTATCCGCCAGTACAACCTTCGCGCCTTTTGTATCGATGGCGGTGGCGTGCGCGGTCTTGAGGGTGATGCCGAGGTTGGAAAAGTGTTGCTTGTCCTTGCGCAGGTAAGTACCTTCCTCGCCGATATTGCCGCGCAGCAGATAGGGAATGGCCATGCGCGAGTAGGGCGGCTCGGGCTCGTCGCCGACGAGGACAATGCTGTCTTTGGGGGCGTGCCTGCGCAGCGTCTCCGCAGCGATCACCCCCGCCGGGCCGTTGCCGATGATGACGTGATTCATGGCCGCATCACAAATTCACTGGCCAATCACAGCGCGCCCAACCCCAGCCGCTTGCGAGTATCCGCGTTGGGGACGCCTTCCTTGTTCCAGCCACGCAGTTCGTAATACTCCGGCAGCATTTTGTCGATGCCGCTGACCAGCCCCTTGGCCGGGCCGGTTTTCGCGGGTTCGGTTTTAAGGCGTGGCGGCAGATCGTCATCCTTCCTGGTGAGTCCGGCGGCGAGGTTGAACTCGCGTTCGAGATTCCAGATGCGTTCGCCCACGACGTTGAGGTTGTCGAGCGAAAAGTCGCCTTCGCACGCCGCCTGCAACTGCGGCGCCACATCCTGCAGCGTCCAGGCAAACGACGTGAAAATGCACAGCCCCGACGAATCGAACACGGCGGTTGCATCCTGGAACGCTTTCACCAACCCGGCCTTGCCCTCGGTGACCAGCGGATCGGTTTTCACGGGGATGCCCAGCACCTCCGACGCGACCGTATAACCGCGCAGGTGGCACGCGCCGCGATTGCTGGTGGCATAGGCAAGCCCCATGCCCTGGATGCCGCGCGAATCGTAGGCGGGGAATTCCTGGCCCTTGACCGTCATCGACAACTCGGGCTTGCCGTACTTGGCGCACAGGCGTTTCGAGCCCATACCGATTTCTTTGCCGAAGCCTTCTCCCTTGGCTACCTGTTCCACGAAAAAAGTCAGCGCCTTGGCGGAACCGAACGGCGCTTCGATGCCGAGCTGCTCTTTTTTCAGCACGCCGAGGTCGTACAATTCCATCACCGCGCCGACCGTCGCGCCGAACGATATCGGGTCGAAACCATCTTCGTTGGCGATGAAGTTCGCGTAGGTGAGCGCTTCGAGATCGTTGACGCCGTTGGCCGAGCCAAGCGCCCACGCCGCTTCGTATTCGAGTCCGCCGGATGCGCCCCAGTATTGCGGCTTGTTGACCACGGTGAAGTGCGTCTCGTCCATTTTGGAAATACGCCCGCACGCGATGGTGCAGCCGAAGCACGCCTGATTGTTGACGAGGTTGGGTTTGCCGTCGGTCTTGCGCGGCGCATGCATCGCCTCGGCGGAAATGTCCTTGGCGCCCTCGAACTGCACGTCGCGGTGGTTGCGCGTGGGCAGCGCGCCCATTTCGTTGATCACGTTCATCAGCACCTGCGTGCCGTACTTGGGCAGCCCCTGTCCCGTGACCGCGTTGTCGGCGAGCACCTTCTTGGCGGCGTTGGTGGCCTTGAAAAAAGCGGCGGGATCCTTGATGTTGCCGACGCCCTTGGTGCCGCGCACCGCGATGGCCTTGAGATTCTTCGATCCCATGACTGCGCCCACGCCGGAGCGCCCCGCCGCGCGATGCAGATCGTTGATCACGCAAGCGAACAGGCAAGCGTTTTCACCTGCGCGTCCGATAGAAGACACGCGCATCTGCGGGTCCTGATATTTCTTCTTGAGCAGGCCCTCGGTATCCCAGGTCGTTTTGCCCCAGATATCGGCGGCATCGACGAGCTCGGCTTTGTCGTTCTCGATATGCAGGTAAACGGGTTTGGGCGACTTGCCCTCGAAGATGACCATGTCCCATCCGGCCATCTTGAGCTCGGCGCCCCAGTAGCCGCCTGAATTGGAACACGCGATGGCGCCGGTGAGCGGGCCCTTGGTGATCACCGAGTAGCGCCCGCCGGTCGAGGCCATGGTGCCGGTGAGCGGGCCGGTGGCGAAAATGAGCTTGTTGTCGGGCGAAAGCGGATCGACCTTGGGGCTGACTTCCGCGGTGAAATATTTTGTGGCAAGGCCGCGCTGGCCGATGTACAGCTTGGCCCATTCCATGTTGAGCGGTTCGGCATTGCAGGTGCCCTTGCCGAGATTGACGCGAAGTATTTTTCTGGTCCACGACATGATCGTCTCCTTAGTCAGCGCTGCCGGCAGCAGGTTGAGTGTCGAGTTTCTGCGCCCACTGGCGCATCTTGCCCATGCCCGTCCAGTCGGCATCGACATAAGTAATGGCGCCGGTCGGGCACGCCTCCGCGCACGCGGGTTTGCCGCCGCACAGATCGCATTTCTGCACCTTGCCGGTGTCGTGCACATAGTTCACCGTGCCGAACGGGCAGGCGATGGTGCACACCTTGCAGCCGACGCAGACATTTTCCAGCACGATCTTGGCGCCGGTGGCGTGATCGACCTTGATCGCCTCAACCGGGCAGGCGTGCAGGCACCATGCCTCGTCGCATTGCGTGCAGGTATAGGGAACCTTGCGCCCGGTCTCGTGAAAATCAAAAACCTTGATGCGCGACTTGGAAGGATTGAAGACCTGGTAATTCTCGTAGGAACACGCCATTTCGCACTGCAAACAACCGGTGCATTTGGCGGCATCGATATGAAGTGACTTTTGCACGACCCTCTCCTCGGAATGAGTGTTGATTCTTTGGGTGACGAGCTGAAGGCTGAAGCGGAATGGCATTTGGCGCCACGTGGCTGATTATAGACTCACGCAATAAATTGGCAATGCTGCGCTGCGGCAAGACAGGTGAAAGACTCACGGTTGTACCTGCTTCCCCACGCAAAAAATCCCCAGTGTCATCCTGAGGAGCAAGGCGACGAAGGATCTGGTTGCATAACTCACCGGACCACCTCCTTCCCCTCGCCGATAGGAAGGCAGGGATGGGCATGGTCATCCGGCAAACCTCACTTCAACTCCTTCCCCTCGCTAGGGGAAGGCAGGGATGGGGTGCTCCGATGCACCGCGCTATAAAAAGAGTGTCATCCTGAGTACCGCGAAGGATCGGGTTGCTTTACTCGATACCGATGGCAAACTTGAAATTTCTTTTTACTGCAAATACCGCGTGGGTGGCTGACCCACGGCAGGTCACTTTTCTTGCTCCGCCAAGAAAAGTAACCCAAAGAAGGCGGCCCCTGCCTCGCCGCGCTCATGCTTGCGCATGAGCGTCCCCTGCGCTGCTCAGGCCGGTCGGCGGCTGCGGAACTTGCGGGCGAATGGTATTCAGAAGTTACGCAAGCATTCTCTCGCCCGCTTCAAACAGTCCTCGCCGACACCCCCGACCGCCCTTGCGCTGCTCGGCGGCTCAGAAGGGGAAGCAAGGCCGGGATGCCAGGCGCCGCCGCGTTTGACATACCATTTGTAATATATGCATAATATGGCATGTGGCAAATCGAAGAGCACCGCCGCGCCGATAAACAACTTTCCGGCCCGGTCCCGATCGAGGTTCTGAAGCGTTACGAGAAATGGAAGGACATTGCAAGACTTTCCGGCCCGCAAGGTTTGCGGGTCATCAAGGGGTTTCACGACGAAGCCCTGTCTGGTGAATGGAAGGGGCATCGCTCGTCCCGCCACGGGCTTCAGTGGCGCGTGATCTATCGAGTTGTTGCCAACGTGTTGCAGATTCAGGTTGTTCATGTCACAGCCCACAACTACAGGAGATCATGAAATGAAAGAGTTTCGTCCTGCGAAAAAGCGGGTCGAGGTCTCGGTGGGAGAATCCGTCCGTATTTTGCGTGAACTCCAGGAACTGAGCCAAAGCCAACTGTCCGGGCTAACGGGAATTCCACAAGCCACACTCTCCGCCATCGAGAACGGTCGAGTCAATCTGGGTGTCGAGCGCGCCAAGGTGCTAGCCCGCGCTCTCCAATGCCACCCTGCGGTACTTGTATTTCCCGGTTGGGAAGTTCCGGCTGAGCGCGCCGCTTAAGAAACTGTTCAACTAAATCGCTCTGCGGCGTTCGTTACGCTTATTGAGAGTTACATTACATCGTGACATTTTTCCCACCCTCACCCCAACCCTCTCCCGCCCAGGCGGGAGAGGGGGTTTACTCCCTCGCCCCCGGAAACGGGGGAGAGGGTTGGGGTGAGGGGGTGTTTGTGCAAGTTGTCACGCGGATTGGTAATTCTCAATAGTAAGTTCGTCAGATACAGGGGTGCGCTTTCGCTGGCGCGATTATGACCACAATAACGCGGTGATGACACATGCCACGGAGGAGTTCCGCGTAGTCTAAACGCCCCTGGTTTCGCAGCGAACATCCTTGATTGATCTGTACGCTACTTGCTACAAGTGCCGGCTTTGGCCAGGCTCAATGTGGCAACTTCTTTTTTGCCCTCCTCTACGTTGACAAGCTCGAGACCGGCTCCGCCCACGAATACGCCCATTTTTATATATTGACGAACAAAGTAGTTCTTGCCGCCATCAGTTTTGACAAGCAAATCATTTGGCGAAAATTCAGACTCGGTGGAAATCTTGTGCTCCATATCGCCCCTCACATTTTCGTAAAAGAAAATATTGGGTGCTGATTCCCCGAGACACTTTCCGTCGACCCGGATATCCTTTTTCAAAGCCCCGCCAAAACTTCCGGATCTGTAAATATATAGCCCTGCATCACCATTTGCAGGTTGAGTAAATTGTTTTGCCATAGATGATTTTTCCGGGTCTTCACGGAATCGAGTGGGTATATTGATGGATGAAATAGCTTGAAGTCCGCATGGATACTGGGTTTCCGGGGTTTCCTTAGCCGCTGGAATTTGG
>Ga0315281_10000743_pt1 | contig 46753 bp, 47 predicted proteins | sample YL17G07_0_MG_FD_204540 | JGI IMG/M metagenome (GOLD analysis project Ga0315281, IMG submission 204540) | Sediment microbial communities from Yellowstone Lake, YNP, Wyoming, USA - YL17G07_0 | ecosystem: Environmental > Aquatic > Freshwater > Lake > Sediment | place: USA: Wyoming | collected...
TGTTCGACGTGAAGCTCGACGCCGTGGCCGTCGTGCAGCGCGGCGAGGTGGCGGTGCTGGTCTCGAACGTCGGCAAGGAGCCGGAAGACATCCCGCAGGCGGACCGCCTCGCGGGCAAGGAGCGCTACGTTGTGCCGGCCGGCTACCGCGGCATCCAGGCCGAGGTGGCCGGGCCGGGCGTGTACTACCTGAACCGATGGGCGTACATCGCCTACATCATCCCGACCACGAACCTGACGATCGACTGGGCTGAAGAGGGCATGGCCCAGAGTACCAGCGTAGTCGACGACGGCGACGCCAAGTCCAGCGGCAAGCGGCTGCAACTCTTCAACCCGCTGGCGGTGATCAGCCGCGAGGGGTTCGAGATGCGCGTCGGGGTGAAGGTAGTGATTCGCGTCCGTCCCGAGCAAGCGCCGCTGATGGTGGCGAAGATCGGCTCCATCGAGAACCTCATCGACCATGTGGTGCACCCGATGATCGACTCGTCGTTCCGGAACCAGGCGTCGTCGTCGGAGGCGATGAACTTCATGCAGGACCGCGCCGACGAGCAGGTGAAGGCGGAAGCCCGGACGCGGGAGGAGCTGGAGAAGTACCACGTCGAGTGCGTCTCGGTGCTGATCTCGCAGATCATCCTGCCGCAGGAACTGATGGAGATTCACACGCGGCGCGTGATCGCGGCCCAGCAACAGGACATGTTCGTAGAGCAGCAGAAGTCGGAAGAGAAGCGCATCGACACCGAGAACACGCGCGCGAAGGCGAACAAGCAGATCGAACTGGTGGCGGCGCAGATCGGCGTGCAGGTGTCAGAGCAGACCAAGCAGCAGACGATCCTCGCAGCGGAAGGGCACGCCCGCGCGATCGAACTCGAAGGTGAGGCGGAGGGCAAGAAGATCCTCGCGGTCGGCGCGGCGACGGCCGAGGCGTACGAGAAGCAGGTGGCGGCCGTCGGACAGGCGAACCTCGCCGGTATCGAGGTAACGAAGGCGATCGCGACGGCCGGGCTGAAGATCACGCCCGACATCCAGGTGACCGGCGACGGCGCGGGCGGCGGCAGCAACATCTTCTCGGCGTTCATCGCGCAGTTGCTCGCGTCGAACCGGGCATCGGCCACGCCGCCGCCGAGCGGCAGCGGCGGAGCGGGTTCGGCGGGTGGAGGCGCGGCTCGGAGCTAACCGGCGTGACGGCGCGTCGTCGACTGGCGCGAGCGGCGCGGGCACCTCACCCTCGCCACGGCGAGTCTTCGACCGGCCTTCTCTCCACGGCGAGTCTTCGACGGCCGCCCCTCTCCACGCTGTGGAGAGGGGCTCACACGCGGTGCCGGTTCGCGGCCGAAGCGGGCCGTGTAGGTGCGCGAATACGGCGGCCGAGGGCTCGCCACCGGCGACTCTGCGACGGCCGTCCCACGTGCCGTGCGCCGGCGGACTCCACCGCGGCATTGATCTCGCGTCTGGGTGGCGGCTTACCTATACTATCGGTACCCCAACGGATATCGAAGGATCGAGTCCCGCATGCCCACCGAAGTCCTCTATCGCAAGTGGCGGCCGCAGCGCTTCGCCGATGTGTCGGGCCAGGATGTGCTGACGCGCACGCTGGTGAATGCGGTGGCGTCGCACAAGGTGTCGCACGCCTATCTCTTCTCCGGGCCGCGCGGCACGGGCAAGACGACGACGGCGCGGCTGCTGGCAAAGGCGATCAACTGCGAGAAGAACGCGGCCGACGCGAAGGACAGCCCGGGCGAGCCGTGCAACGAGTGTCCCTCGTGCGTGGCGTTCGGCACGGGGAGCGCACTCGACCTGATCGAGATGGACGGCGCGAGCAACCGCGGCATCGACGACATCCGGAGCCTGCGCGACGCGACGGCGTACCTGCCGATGGGCGGCGCCGAGGCGCACAAGGTCTACCTGATCGACGAAGTGCACATGCTCACCGAGGCGGCGTTCAACGCGCTGCTGAAGACACTCGAGGAGCCGCCGCCGCACGTGATCTTCATCCTGGCGACGACGGACGCGCACAAGGTGCCGGCGACGATCCTGTCGCGCTGCCAGCGCCACGAGTTCCGGCGCATCCCGCTATCGGCGATGGCCGACCGGCTGGCGCACATCGCGGAGCACGAGGGCGTCGCGATCCCGCGCGAGGGGCTGGAGTTGATCGCGCGCAATGCGACCGGCAGCCTGCGGGACGCCATCAACCTCTTCGAGCAGGTGTGCGACTCGTACGGCAAGGACGCGTCGCTGGAGGCGGTGCGCGAGGGGCTGGGGCTGATCGGCGACGAGCGCTCGACGCGGCTGGCGCTGCAGGCGCTGCGTGGCGATCTGGGCGGCGGGCTGGCGACGATCGGCGCGGTGCGCGACGACGGGCTCGACCTCAAACAATTCAAGAAGGAAGTGGTGCTGCGCCTGCGGGAGCTGCTGCTCCTGCAGTCTGGCGCGGACACGGGCAACACGTGGACGGCGGAGCAGGCAGCCGAGATGCGCGCGAGCCTCGACGGCGTGCCGCCCGCACGGCTGGTGCAGGCACTGCGGGCGTTTGGCCAGGCGGATCTGCGCGAGGACCCGCTGTCGCCGCTGCCGCTCGAGCTGGCGCTCGCCGAATCGACGATGGAGCCGGCGACGGCGCGCGCATCGGCGGACGCAGGCGGGCCCCCACCGATGCGGCAGCCCGCGCAGCAGCGCCCCGCGCCGGCGGCGCAGCGACCGGCGCCCGCGCCACCGCCTCGCCCCGCTCAGCCGCCACAGGCAGCGCCCGCGCCATCGCGCGTACCGGCAGATCTGCGGAGGGACCTCAGCAACGCATCGGCTGAGGACATCGCCGCGATGCTCGGGAGCAAAGCGCCGGTGATCCCGCCGGCATCGGACGAGCCGGAGGAAGTCGCCGCAACGTCCGCGGCGAACGGCAACGGATCGTCGGCGCCCGCACCGGCGACCACCGCGCCGGCGTCGTCGGGCGGCGTCGATCTCTCGACGGTGATACCGCAGCTGCGGGTGCTGGCACGGGCGCGCAGCGTGAAGCTCGACGCGCTGCTCAACGGATCGTGCGAGGCGACCTCGTGGCAGGACGGCGTGCTGACGCTGGGGTTCTTCGCGGACACGTTCCACAAGAAGAGCGTTGAAGAAGCGGCGAACCGTAAGATCTACGAAGAGCTGGCGGCGCAGATCCTGGGGGCGCCGGTGGCGATCCGATGTATTATTGCTCCGCGGCCGGCGAAGGCGCTGAGCCAGAGCCCGCTGGTGCAACACGCCGTGCAGACCCACGGCGCGACGATCGTTTCAGAGGAGCAGGAGTCGTAACGATGGCGATGAACCGCGACATGATGGCGAAGATCGCGCAGATGGGGCAGCAACTCCAGAAGGCGCAGGCGGACCTCGCTGAGAAGAAGGTCGAGGGCACGTCCGGCGGCGGCGCGGTGCACATCGTGCTGACCGGCGGCATGAAGGTGGACTCGCTGAAGATCGACAAGGAAGTCATCGACCCGGAGGACGGGGAGATGCTGGAAGACCTCGTCACGGCGGCGCTGAACGAGGTGCTGGCCAAGGTGCAGTCGCTGCAGATGGGCCAGCTCGCGGGCCTCGCCGGCAGCCTGGGCATCGGCGGGCTGCCGGGGCTCACGTAGAGCGCCTGACCTGCACAACGGCGAGCGGCTACTGAAACGGACGACCAGCGACTCACCATGAATCAACCTCTCGGCGCCGCGCCCGCCCCGGTCACACGGCTTATCGATGAATTCCACAAGCTGCCGGGCATCGGCCCAAAGAGCGCGCAGCGGCTGACCTACCACCTGCTGCGCATCCCTCCCGAAGACGCGATCGCGCTGGCGCAGGCGATCATCGAGCTGAAGGAGAAGACCGTCCTCTGCTCGGTGTGCCAGAACGTCACCGAGAGCGACCCCTGCAACATCTGCCGCGACGAGTCGCGCGACCGGACGGTGATCTGTACCGTGGAGGAGCCGCTGGACATCCTGGCGGTGGAGCGGACGCGCGGCTTCCACGGGCTGTACCACGTGCTGCACGGCGTCATCTCGCCGATGGACGGCATCGGTCCCGACGACCTGAAGGTCAACGAGCTGCTGGCCCGCGTCAGGAGCGGCGCCGTGACCGAAGTGATCATGGCGACGAACCCGAACCTTGAAGGCGAGGCGACGTCGATGTACATCAGCCGGCTGCTGACGCCGCTCGGCGTGCGCGTGACGCGGCTGGCGCGCGGCCTGCCGATGGGCAGCGACCTGGAGTACGCCGACGACGTGACGCTGACGCGGGCGCTCGAGAACCGGCAGGACGTCTAGCCACCGCCCTGCTTCCCTGAATGGGTAATCCGTATAAGCCACCACGGGAGTACCATTCTGACATGGACCTCCTACTCGCCCCCACACCACAACGCGCAGACATCAGCGGCGGCTGGCACACGATCGCACGCGACCGCAGCATCGTGCTCTTCGGCGATGCGGCGTCGGCGGCGAGCATCGTCGCGGCGAAGCGGCTGCAGTCCGCCATCGAGCGCTACGCCGGCGTGCGATGGGACGTGCGCGCGGCGTCGGGCCTTGCCGAGCGCGAGGGCGTCGTCGCCAGCATCGACCGCAAGGTGGCGAAGCGCGAGGGCTACCACCTGACGATCGGCGACGAGCGCATCGGCATCGTCGCGCGCGACGGCGCGGGGCTCGCATACGGCTTCGCGACGCTGACGCAGCTGGTGCGGCGCTTCGGGCGCCGACTGCCGCGGCTCCAGATCGAGGACCACCCGGAGTTCGCGCACCGCGGCGTGATGCTGGACATCAGCCGCGACAAGGTGCCGACGATGGCGACGCTGTACGGCCTCGTCGACATGCTGGCCGAGTGGAAGGTCAACCAGTTCCAGCTCTACATGGAGCATACGTTCGCCTACGACCGGCACCGCGCCGTGTGGAAGGACGCCTCGCCGCTGACGGGCGAGGAGATCCTGGCGCTCGATGCGTACTGCCGCGACCGCTACATCGAGCTGGTGCCAAACCAGAACAGCTTCGGGCACATGGAGCGCTGGCTGATCCGCAAGCCGTACGCCGACCTGGCGGAGGTGCCGGGCGGGACGAAGCTCGCGCACGGCAAGATGCTGCTGGTGAAGCCGGAGAAGTTCGCAACGACGCTGGACCCGGCGGATCCGCGATCGCTAGCGCTCGTCGACGGCCTGTACGCCGAGTTGCTGCCGCACTTCAGCAGCGGCATGTTCAACGTCGGCTGCGACGAGACGTGGGAGCTGGGCCAGGGGAAGAGCCGGCGCGCGTGCGAGGAGCGCGGCGTCGGGCGCGTCTATCTCGATTACCTGCTGGCGCTCCACCGCCTCTGTGAGAAGCACGGGCGGCGGATGATGTTCTGGGGCGACATCGTGATGCAGCACCCGGAGCTGATCGCCGAGATCCCGCACGACGTCACGGCGCTGGAGTGGGGCTACGAGCGCGACCACCCGTTCGACATCGACACGAAGGCGTTTCGGGCCGCAGGGCTGCCGTACTACGTCTGCCCCGGCAGCGGGAGCTGGATCTCGCTCATCGGGCGCACAGACAACGCGATGGAGAACATCCGCAGCGCGGCGACGAACGGGCGCAAGCACGGCGCGGTCGGGCTGCTCAACACGGACTGGGGCGACGGCGGCCACATGCAGCCGCTGCCGGTGTCGTACCTCGGGTTCCTGTATGGGGCATCGATGGCGTGGTCGCCGTCGCGCAGCGCTGATATGGACCTCGCGCGCAGCGTGAGCCTGCACGCCTTCGACGACCCGTCGGGCGTGACGGGGCATGTAGCGTACGAGCTGGGGAACGCGTACCAGGTCAACGGGGCGCGCTCGCGCAACGGCACGCTGCTGGCGCAGATGTACTTCCTGCCGCTGGAGAGCGACTGGCCGATGCACCGCGTGCGCGATGGCGGCTTCGAGGACACGAGCGACCAGCTTGCGGCGACGATCGCGAAGCTCGACCCGTCGCGGATGCGGCGGCCCGACGCGGAGCAGATCGCCGGCGAGTACCGCTGCGCGACGGAGATGGCGGACATCGGCGCGGCGATCGGCGCCGCGAAGTACGCGCGTGTCACCGGCGCGTCGCAGACCAAGCTGCGGACGGCGTACAAGCGCGCGGCGAAGCGCCTGGACACGGTACTGCCGGAGTACGAGCACCTCTGGCTCGCCCGCAACCGCCCCGGCGGCCTCGGTGACAGCACCACGCGCGTGCGGTCGCTGGCGGCAGCGCTGCGGCGGGCGGCGGACTAGGGATGCACAAGCCTAACGACTGGTATTCATCGCACCCCTGGTATCAGCGACTGCTCTTCTCAGCCTTGGCGGGCGCCTTTTCGGTTCCCATCGCCATCGTCGTCATTGGTTTCCAATACGGCGGCCTTTGGCTGGAGGTTGAATCGACCCGAGACGCAGTGCTCGTTGCAGCGGGCTTCATGTGCGCGGTAGCGCTCATCGGCTTCACGGTCACGACGTTCATGCTCGAAGTGTGGTGGAGGCGCGGGCGACATCCGTGGTGGATGTTTGACAGCGACGATGGCGACGACGCAGCGATGCACGAGCCCGACGTGCGAGGATGAGCGCCTCACTCGGCACGCGCGCTACAAACTACCCACTACCCACTACCCACTAGATGTGGCAGCTCGCCAGCCCGCGCTTCTCCAGATACTGCTGGTGGTACTCCTCAGCGACGTAAAACGCTGACGCGAGGGTGATCTCGGTGACGATCGGGCGGCGGAATCGGCCGGCGGCCTCCATCTGCTCCTTCGACGCTATTGCAGCGGCTTGCTGCTCGGGCGAGTGGAAGAAGATGGCAGAGCGGTACTGCTCGCCGATGTCCGGGCCCTGACGGTTGAGGGTGGTCGGGTCGTGGCTGGTCCAGAAAACGAGCAGCAGGTCCTCGTACGAGACCTGCGCCGGGTCGAACTCGACCTGCACCACCTCGGCGTGGCCGGTGTCGCGATAGCAGACGTCCTCGTACGTCGGATGCTCCAGCGTGCCGCCGAGGTAGCCGACCGCCGTCGCCTTCACGCCCTTCACCTGCCGGAACGCCGCCTCGACGCCCCAGAAACAGCCCGCGCCGAACGTCGCGATCTGGGTGGCCGTCGTCGTCGTCTCGTCCATGACCAGTCCCTTCCTGCCATTGTTGCCGCTCTCAGTATAGATGCCTCATAGTGTCGACAGCAGCTCCGCCACTACAGGCGCCCGTAGATCCACGTTTCGAACCTGTCACCCGACTGACGACTGACGACTGACGACTATGACGACGTACATCATCGAGCTGCAGACCGAGGCTGACGCGAGCGGGATCGACACGCACGCGCTGGAGCGGCTGGCGACGCGGGCGCTCGAGGTCGAAGGCGTGGCGATGCCGGCGGAGCTGAGCATCCTGCTGGCGGACGACCCGACGGTGCGCGAACTGAACCGCGCGTATCGCGACACCGACGCCCCGACGGACGTGCTCTCGTTCGCGCAGGGCGAGGGCGACGAGTTCGCCCGGCCCGAGGGCGCGGCGGCACACCTGGGCGACGTCGTGATCAGCGTCGATACGGCGCGTCGGCAGGCAGCGGAGCACAGCATCGAACTGCGGGATGAAGTCTCGCACCTGCTCGTGCACGGCATCCTGCACCTCCTGGGCTACGACCACGAGCTGGCGGACGACGCAGCGGCGATGCGACTACAGGAGGAGACGATCCTCGGCGCGGCGCACCATCATTGACGCGCCAGAAGAACCGAGAACTTAGGACCAAGAATCCTTTGTAGGGGCGCGGCCGATCATGCTCCGAGCGCCTGCGCTGGGCGGACAGGTCTGAAGACCTGTCCCTACGCGTGATGCAGACTCTTCGGTTCTCCTTCAGGAGACGAAGACGTTGACTGCGCGCTGGGCGGCATCGATCAGGGGACTGGGGTAGACGCCGAAGACGAAGACGCCGGCGGCGGCGAGCACGAGGAGCGCCTGGGTGAGCAGCGGCGAGCGCACTTCGGGCGACTCATCGGCGGTGCCGAGGTACATCTGGCGGACGACGCTGAGGTAGTAGAACGCGGCGACGGCGGTGTTCAGCACGGCGATGATGACGAGCCAGACGAGGTCCGCCTGCACGGCGGCGTTGAAGACGTAGATCTTCGCGATGAAGCCGGCGGTCGGCGGCAGCCCCGTGAGCGAGAGCAGGCAGAAGAGCAGCACCGCGGCCGGGATCGGAGCGCGGCGGCCCATGCCGGCGTAGTCCGCGATCTCGTCGCTGTTCGTGCGATTGGAGATCGCCATCACGGCGAAGAAGGCGCCGAGGTTGGTGAAGGCGTACGTGGCGAGGAAGAAGACCACGCCGCTCGCACCGAGGCGCGTGTTGCCGCTCGTCGTGGCGGAGATCGCCGCGAGGCCGACGAGAAAGTTGCCGGCCTGCGCGATCGAGCTGTAGCCCAGCATGCGGCGGATGTTCGTCTGGCGCAGCGCCATGACGTTGCCGACGCACATGCTGACGGCCGCGAGCACGGCGAAGAGATGCTTCCAGTCGTTACCGACGAAGGTGTTCGGGCCGAAGCCCTCGAAGAAGATGCGCATCACGACTGCGAACGCCGCGGCCTTGCTGCCGACCGAGAGGAACGCCGCGACCGGCGCCGGCGCTCCCTGGTAGACGTCGGGCGCCCACATCTGGAACGGCACGATCGCCATCTTGAAGCCGAAGCCGGCCGCGAGGAAGACCATGCTCACGATCAGCGCCGACCGCATGCCGGCATCGCCGGCGGCGATCGCGGCAGCGATGCTGGGCGAACCGTTGGTGCTGATGAGGCGCGTCGTGCCGGCGATGCCGAAGAGAAACGCCATGCCGTACAGCGTCACCGCCGACGCCACGGCTCCGAGCAGCAGGTACTTCAGCGCGGCCTCGCCGCCCTTGTCGTCGCGGAGGAAGCCGGCGAGCACAAACTGCGTGATGCTGGTGAGTTCGAGCGACACGAAGATGGTCACCAAATCGCGTGCGCCGGAAAGCAGCATCATGCCGGACGTGGCGATGAGGATGAGGGCGAAGAACTCGCCCTGCCGCTCGCCGAAGCGCTCGACGTAGTCGAGCGAGGCGAGGATCACTGCGCCCGACACGCCGATGAACATGAACATGAAGAAGATGCTGAAGTTGTCCAGCGCCATCGTGTCGCTGAAGTACGACACCGGCAGCGTGCCCTCGCGCAGGATGAGCGCGACGAGCCAGAGCGCGGCGACAGCGAGGCCGGCGATGGCGACTCCGGCGAGCAACTTCTTGCGGTCGCGCGGCGTCGCCAGGTCGGCGATGATGATCAGGCCGGCGGTGACCATCACCGCGAGTACCGGGCCGAGGCGGAAGAGATCGTGCAGCATCAGGCCAGCACCTTCACGATGTTGATGATCCCGGCGTCCAGCACGTCGACGACGAGCGAGGGACGCACGCCGACGCCGACGATGACGATGACGAGCGCGGCCATCGGCAGGCGCTCCCACCAGGCGTTAGCGTCGGGAAGCTTGGCCCAGCGCTGGTTGATCTCGCCGAAGAAGACACGCTGGATCATCCACGTGACGTAGCCGGCGGACAGCAGGATGCCGAAGGCAGCGATGATCGTCGGCGCGGTGTACTTGTCGAAGCTGCCGAGGAAGACGAGCAGCTCGGCGACGAAGCCGGACATCGCAGGCAGGCCGAGCGCCGCCAGTCCGGCGATCACCATCACCGTCGCCGCCAGCGGCATCGTGTGCGCCAGGCCGGACAGCTCGTCGATGTTCCGCGTGTGAGTGCGGTCGTAGATGATGCCGACCATCACGAAGAGCAGGCCGGTGATCGTGCCGTGCGTGAACATCTGCAGCGCGGCGCCGTTGAGGCTGACGTGCCCGAGCGCGGCGATGCCGAGCAGCACGTAGCCCATGTGGCTGACGCTGGAATAGGCGACGAGGCGCTTGAGGTCCTTCTGCCGCAGCGTCAGCACTGCGCCGTAGATGACGCTGCCGGCCGCCAGCCACGCAAGCCACACGCCGTAGTCGTCCTTCGCGGTCCGCGGCATCAGCGTGATCAGGATGCGCAGGATGCCGTAGCCGCCCATCTTCAGCAGCACACCGGCAAGGATGACGGAGACGGCCGTCGGCGCGTCGGTGTGCGCATCGGGCAGCCAGGTGTGCAGCGGGAAGACCGGCAGCTTCACCGCGAAGCCGATGAAGATGAAGCCGAAGACGATCCACAGCGGCAGCGCGGCATCGGTCACGCCACCATGGATCTGCAGCGTCACCATGTCGAAGGTGCCGGCGGTGAAGCCGATCGCCAGGAAGCCGACGAGCATGAACGCCGATCCGGCGATGGTGTAGATCAGGAATTTCATCGCGGAGTACTCTTTGCGGCCGCTGCCCCAGACGGAGATGAGCATGTACATCGGCAGCAACTCGACCTCCCAGAAGAGGAAGAACATGACGAGGTCGAGCGACGTGAAGACGCCCAGCACGCCCGTTTCGAGCGCGAGCAGCCAGATGAAGTACTCCTTCGTGCGCAGCTTCACGCCGAACGAGATCAGCGTCGCGACGACGAAAAGGAACGTCGTCAGCAGCACCATCATCATGCCAAGGCCGTCGACGCCCATATGGAACTGCACGTCGAACCCGGCCTTGGCCGAGTCGATCCAGGTCGCTCGTGACGAGAACTGGAAGAGGTCCGGAGCCTCGGGGCTGCGGTCGAAGCGGAAGAGCAGGACGATCGACGCGGCGAACGAGGAGAGCGTCGCGAGCAGCGCCAGCCACTTCGTCTGGTTTGCGTCGTCGCGGGGGACGGACAGCGCGATGACGCCGGCCGCGACGGCGGGGAAGAAGACGGCAAAGACGAGCAGTCCGTTCAAGTCCTCTACCTCTCCAACAGGACCAGCATCAGGAACGCGGTGATAACGAGACCCGCGAAGCCCACGCTTCCATACGCCTGCACGGAGCCCGACTGCAGCCAGCGCAGCGCGTCGCCGAGGCGGCGGGTGAGGCCGCCGGCGCCGTTCACCGCGCCATCCACGATGTGCGTATCGAACCACTGGCCGGCCGCGGTGGCGACGCCGTACAGCCCGCGGCGCACGACGATGCCCTCGTACAGCTCGTCCATGTAGTACTTGCGCGCCACGAGCGTGTGCACGGGGCCCCAGATCTTCTGCAGCGACTCAGCGGACACCAGCTTCGCCTGGTAGATGGCCCACGCCAGTCCGATGCCGGCGAACGCGAGCAGCGTCGATGATATGGCGACGCCGTAGTTGAACGACTCGTGGTGCAGCGCCTCGGCAGACGATGCGGGCAGCGCGCTCTCGAGCAGGTGGGCGACGCCCTCCGTCGAGTGCGCGGGGAAGTTCGTGAAGCCGACGAGCACGGCCGGCACGGCGAGGATCAGCAGCGGCAACGTCATCACGAGCGGCGACTCGCGCGGGGCGGCGTGCGCGTCGTGCGAGCCACCGTGCTCCGGCTCCTCGCCGCCCTTCCACTCGCCGTGGAACGTGAGGAAGATCGCGCGGAAGCTGTAGAACGCTGTCATGAAGACGACGGCCATCGCGACAAAGAACAGCATCTTGTCGTCGGCCCAGGCCGCGCCGAGGATCTCGTCCTTCGACCAGAATCCCGAGAAGGGCGGCACGCCGGCGAGGCTCAGCGAGCCGATGAGGAATGTGCCGTAGGTGATCGGCATGAACTTCCGCAGGCCGCCCATCTTCCGCATGTCGAACGTGCCCGACGCGTGGTTCACGGAGCCGGAGCCGAGAAAGAGCAGCGCCTTGAAGAAGGCGTGCGTCAGCAGGTGGAAGATCGCGGCGACGTAGCCGCCGACGCCGAGCGCGAGCATCATGTAGCCGAGCTGGCTGATGGTGGAGTACGCCAGCACGCGTTTGATGTCGGTGACGACGATGCCCATCGACGCGGCGAAGATGGCGGTGAATCCGCCAACGTACGCGACCGTGCGCAGCGCCTCGTCCGACGTCTGGAACACGGGGTACATGCGCGCCACGAGGTAGACGCCGGCGGCGACCATGGTGGCGGCGTGGATCAGCGCGGAGACCGGGGTCGGGCCCTCCATGGCGTCGGGGAGCCAGACGTGGAGGGGGAACTGCGCCGACTTGCCGACGGCGCCGGCGAAGATGCCGAGCGCGAACAGCGTCAGCACGCCGCTGCCGATCTGGTGGTTCTGCGCCATGCCCTGGATGTCCACGATGTTGAAGGTGTTGACCTTCGTCCAGATCAGCAGGATGGCCAGCAGAAAGCCGACATCGCCGAGCCGCGTGGTCAGGAAAGCCTTCTTGGCGGCGTCGCCGGCGGACTTCTTGTGGAACCAGAAGCCGATCAGCAGGTACGAGCCGAGGCCGACCAGTTCCCAGAACACGTAGACCAAAATGATGCTGTCGACCATCAGCAGGCCGAGCATGGCGGCCGTGAATAGCGACATGTAGGCATAGTAGCGCGAGTAGCCGCCATCGCCGTGCATGTAGCCCTGCGAGTAGACCTGCACCAGCAGCGACACCGACGTGACGAGGACAAGCATGATCGCGCTGAGGCCATCGATGCGGAGCGCGACGTCGATCGTCAGGTTGGGGCCGCCGAGCTGCTGCAGGACATGGTTGCTTGTCGAGATCGACAGCCACTCGTACTTGCCGAAATGCATCAGGTGCCCGTCGGCGCCGATGACGCTGTCCAGCGTCCACAGCGCGAAGAGGAACGCCGCGCCGATCGCAGCGATCGTGACGAAGCCCGACAGCCGCGGATACGGCTTCGTGGCGAACGCGATCGTCAGCAGCGACGCCACCGGCAGCAGCAGGATCGCCCAGACAACGCCCTCGGGGATGGTCGGCAGAAACAACTACGCGCTCCCGGTTTCCGGCATCAATTCACCTAGATCTTCCGCATGATCTCTTGCGCGACGTGGGTCTTGCTGTCCGGCACCCAGATCTCGCGCGGCTGCAACATGGGCGCGTCGCCGGCGAGCGGCGGCACGACGCGGTTCGATATGCCCTCGGCGTCGAAGAGTTCCTTCCACACCTCGGCGGCGTACCCATTCTTCACATCCAGCAGCTTCGACCACATCTAGATCACCACCGCAGCATGTCGATCTCGTCGATGTTCACGGTCTCGCGGTGCTTGTACACCGCGACAGCCAGCGCGAGCGCGACGGCAGCCTCAGCAGCCGCGACGGTGATCACGAACACGGCGAACACCTGGCCATCGAGCGGGCGCGGCGAGACGACGTAGCGCGAGAACGCCAGCAGCGTCACGTTGACGGCGTTCAGCATCAGTTCGATGCCCATCAGGATGCCGATGGCGTTGCGCTTCGAGAGCGCGACGAAGAGGCCGATGGCGAACAGGATGCCGCCGAGCACGAGCACGTGCTGCAGCGGGACGCTGACGAGAAGCAGGTCAGGCATCGGCGTCGCCCTCGTCTTCCTTCGTCAGCACGATGGCGCCGATCATGGCGGTCATCAGCAGCACCGACGCCACCTCGAACGGCACGACGTACGGCTTGAGGAACGCCTCGCCGAGCGAGGCCGCCGTAGCCGGGAAGGCGCCGCGGCCCTTGTCGAGGTGCCAGGTCGTGTCGTAGGCGACGAAGACGATGACGGCGAGCACGAGGCCGGACAGGATGAGTGCCGGCCCCCAGAACGGCGTCTCGGAATTGCGGCGGTCGGCGGCGGGCGTGAGCATGACGGCGAACGTCATCAGCACGGCCACCGCTCCGGCGTAGATCAGGACCTGCACGACGGCAACGAAGTCAGCGGACAGCACGATGTAGATGCCGGCGACGCCGACGAACGTCAGCGCGAGGAACAGGACGGCCTGGATCAGCTCGCGCACGAAAGCGACCATCAGCGCGCACACGACCGTGGTGGCGGCGAGGATGTAGAACGCAACGACAATGCCGGTATCGTCGATCAAACTCTGCTCTCCGTCATGATGCGCGGGGCCCGCCGCCGGCCGCATCGACCGCCGCCACCGCGGGCAGCGACGGCACATCGATCGTGGGATAGAAGCGCAGCCGGGCGGGGAAGCGCTGGAACTTCGGCGCGAGCAGCGTCATGAAGCCGTAGATCGTGACCACCGCGAGCGCGTTGTTGATCACGATGTACGCCGGGAGGAGCAGACCGGCGCTCCAGCCGCTCTCTTCCCAGATCAGCACTTCCGCGGCGACCAGCACGAGGTTGAGGATCGCCATCGGCGTCATCCACTTCCAGGCGAACGCCAGCAGTTGGTCGATGCGGAATCGCGGCAGGGTACCGCGCGTCCATACGAAGAGGAAGTACACGCCGTAGATCTTGCCGATGTAGATCATCCATCCCGGCACCAGCTCGTCGAGCTTGTACATCCACCAGCCACCGAGGAAGAGCGTCGAGATGATGGCGGAGACGACGACGGCGTTGATCAGCTCGGCGGCGTAGAACAGGCCGAATTTCATGCCGGAGTACTCGGTGTGGTAGCCGCCGACGATCTCCGATTCGGCCTCGGCGATGTCGGCGGGGGTGCGGTTCAGCTCCGCCGAGACGGAGATGAAGTAGATGAAGAACGGCAACGGCTGGAGCATCACCATGAAGACGCGGTACTTCTCCTGAAAGAGCACGATGCCACCCAGGTCCATGGTGCCTGTGAAGAGCACGACGCCGAGCAGCGCCATGACGATCGGGATCTCGTAGCTGACGAGCATGGCTATGACGCGCATCGAGCCGAAGAGCGCGTACTTGTTGTTGGAGCTGTAGCCGGCCATGAACACGGCCAGCGCGCCGAGCGACGAGGCAGCGAGCAGGAACAGCACACCGGAGTCGAGGCTTGCGAGCGTCATGTTCCGGCCCCACGGCAGCACGGCCGTGAGCCAGATCCCGGGCACCGTGAACATGATCGGCGCCAGCGTGAAGATCAGGCCCGAGGCGGTCGCCGGCTGCAGCACTTCCTTCTGCATGAGCTTGATCGCGTCGGCCACCGGCTGCAGCAGTCCGAAGGGGCCGAGCCGGTTCGGCCCGAGGCGCGACTGCATGCGCCCGACGACGCGCCGCTCCACCCAGATGTTGATGACAGCCACACCGCCAATGAACGAGATGATGCCAATCGCGCCAAGCAGCCCCGAGACGACGAAGATCAGCCAGTCGGGGCCGCCGGCGTCGCCGATCAGCTCTTCGATCTTGCGGCTGAGGTTCGAGAGATCGCGGATGTCGAACCAGTAGCCCGTGATGATCGTCAACAGCGAGAGCATCATCGGTCCAGCTCCCCGACGTTGATGTCGATGCTGCCCAACGTCACGATCGCGTCGGCGATGGTCTTGCCGACGGTCATCTCCTTCAGCACGCTGAGGTTGATCAGCGAGGGCGCGCGGACGTGCCAGCGGTAGGGGGCAGGGCCGCCATCGCTCACAACGTAGAAGCCCAGTTCGCCTTTGGGGGACTCGACGCGGGCGTATGACTCGCCCGCGGGCGGGCGGAGCGCGAGGGGGACGTCGGTCTTGTGCGGGCCGTCCGGAAGATCGTGCACGGCCTGGCGGATGATGCGCAGGCTCTGCTTCATCTCCTCGATGCGGATGATCATACGGTCGTAGGCGTCGCCGTTGTAGCCGACCGGTATGTCGAACTTCATGCGGTCGTACACGCAGTACGGGTCCGCCTTGCGGATGTCCCAGGCGATGCCGGCGCTGCGGAGCATCGGGCCGCTGAGCGAGGCGTTGATCGCCATCTCGGGCGTGACGACGCCGACGTCGCGGGCGCGCATCATGATGATCTCGTTGCCGACGAGCAACTGGTCGTACTCCTCGAATCGGTACGGCAGGTCGTCGTTGACCAAGTGGTCGAGCGCCGGCAGGAATTCCTCCGGGATGTCGAAGGCGACGCCGCCGATGCGCATGTAATTCGTCGTCAGGCGCGCGCCGCAGGTCATCTCGAAGAGATCCAGCACCTTCTCGCGGTCGCGGAGGCAGTACATGACCGGCGTCTGCCAGGCGCCGCAGTCGTTGATGAACGTGCCCGTCGCCATGCAGTGGCTGGCTATGCGCTGCAGCTCGTTGAAGATGACACGCAGATACTGCGCGCGCTCGGGCACCTCGACGCCGGCGAGCTTCTCGACGGACAGGCAGTAGCCGAGGTTGCCGGCCATGGCGGCCAGATAGTCCATGCGGTCGGTGAAGGGGATGTTCTGCGTGTACGTCCGCTCTTCGGCCAGCTTCTCCATGCTGCGATGGAGATAGCCGACGACCATCTTCACGTCGACGATCCGCTCGCCGTCGATCTTCGCGACCATGCGGAACACGCCGTGCGTGCTCGGGTGCTGTGGCCCGATGTTGACTTCGACCGGTGCGGACTTGATCGGCACGATGATCCTTTTACACGGCGCGGCTAGACGCCGCTGCCGGGGTTCTTCGGTCGGAACTCCTGGCCGGTCTGGCCGGGCACCTGCTTGGGAAACTGGCTGAGGCCGGGCTTCTGCCCGCCGGGCATCGACATGAAGTCCTTGCGCAGCGGATGGCCGGGGAACGCATCCCAGAGGAACAGCCTGGTGAGGGCAGGATGGCCCGGGAAGTGTACGCCCATCAGGTCGTAGATCTCGCGCTCCTGGAGCCATGCGCCGGTCCAGAGCGGGCTGATCGACGGCACCTCCGGACGCTCGTGATCAGCGGGCACCTTCACTTCGAAGATGTGATTCTGCGCGAGCGATGAGAAGTGATAGACGACGTCGATGCGCGTGATCATGTCGACGCTGCACATCTGGACGAGAAACTTGCCGTCGAGGATCTCGTCGTCCCGGATCAAGCGCATGGCTTCAAAGGCGCCGGCCGGCTCGATCACGACGTAGCCGTCGGCGACGCTCTGCACGGCGTCCGGCAGCGCGCCGCGGATGCGGGCGGCGACGTGCGCACCCGGGAGGGTGACAGTGACGGGGTGCGGCACTAGATCCACTCCATCGCGCGCTTGCGCCAGGCGTAGGCGTATCCGACGCCCAGGGTCGCGACAAAGATCATCGCCTCGACGAAGGCGTACACGCCCAGGTGCCGGTAGGCGACGGCCCACGGGTACAGGAAGACCGCCTCGACGTCGAAGACGACAAACAGCAGCGCGAACAGGTAGTAGCGGACGTTGTAGCGGACGTGGGCGTCGCCGATGGGCACCATGCCGCACTCGTAGACCGACTGCTTGATGGGGTCCGGCTTCGCGGGACGGATCTTGAAGATGCCGAGGGCGACCGAGGCGACGATCGGGAGCAGCGGGAAAGCGACCGCGAAGATCAGCAGGAATCCCGCCCGGCCAAACTGCTCGATCAAGGTGTACTCCCTCGGTCCGGGAAGTTTGTGAATTTCTACGCTAACTTGCGCGATCGTATCACAGCCCCTGCGCACGGACAACACGGCGGCATCGTCCGGACGGCGATCCGGCGGCTGGCGAACAGCCACTTCCCGCTAACGGCGAGGCGGTCCGTTCGACCCGGCGTTTGCGCGGCGAGCAAACGAGGCTGGAGCGCGGGGAACGCCAGCCGATAGCTCTTATGGCAGAGGTTACACACGAGGCGCAGCGCCATGAGCATGCCCCTAATACACCCCCTACGGCCGCCCGAGGATCGGCACACGCGCGACTGCAACACGCCGCCGCGCGCGCCGATACTCCTTCGCCGCCTCAGCTTCGAGCAGCACGGGCGGCAAGGGAGGTCCGCCGGGTGACACAGCGCACAGCACTCTGGAGCGCACTCGTGGCGCTGGCGCTGGTCGCGGCGCAATTTGGCGCGATCCGCTTCGCGCCGTCGGCGCTAGCCGTGCGCATCGCGCTGCCGGCGACGATCGCTGCGGTGCCGCTGGCGCTCTGGCCGCTGCGGAACCGGCTCGGCACGTGGCTGATGTTCGTCGGGCTGGCGGCCAACCTGGCGGTGATCCTGGCGAACGGCGGCCTCATGCCCATCGAGCGGGGCACCATCGCGGCCGCGGCCGGCGAGGAGCGGGCCGCGCGGTACCGGCCGGGCGAATGGATCAGCGGGTCGAAAGACGTGCTCGTCGGGCCAGGAAGCGGCCACGCCGTCGCGCTGGGCGACAGCATCGTCGTGCACGTGGGCGGCGGCGGCTTCGTCGCAAGCCCTGGCGACATCATCGTCTGGGCCGGACTCGTGCTGCTGGCCGGCGAGGCGTCGCTCGCATGGCAGCGACGTGCTTCGCGGGGGCATGGCGCAGGTGCCGGACTGGCTCAGCGGGCTGGGGAAGAAAGGGCGGAGGGTAGCGCAACCACTTCGTCGTGATGCGCCACCCCGCCACCACATCATGAGGCCTGCGGTAGCGAGGGCAAGATCTACCGCAAACGCTCAAGATTCACATCCTACGCCGGCGCTCTCACCAGTTACTGACCGGGCTCCGTGGCGAGAGCGCCAAGCCGACGGTCAGAACGCCACCCCGCATCGTGAACGCTCTTGCTGCGCCCGTCTCCCGGCGGGCGCTTGACATCTTCTTTCGCGATGCGAGCGCCCGTCATGCGTGAAGGCCGGCGGGCGCGACGAAAGGCCCGGACGAGATGTCCGGGCCTTCGTGTTCGTGTTTCAGTGACGCGGGACTACGGCGCGATGGCGTCGACCTTGGCGCGGGTGCCGGCCTTGTCCTTGTACCAGAGGGCGTTGATCTCGGTGTACGCCTTGAAGTTGTCCGGCACGTCGTCCTCGGCGAAGATCGCGTTGACCGGGCAGGCCGGCTCGCAGGCGCCGCAGTCGATGCACTCGTCCGGGTCGATGTACAGCAGCTTGTCGTCGTCACCGTCATCGTGGATGCAGTCCACGGGGCAGACATCGACGCAGGACCGGTCCTTCGTCCCAATACACGCTTCGGTGATCACGTAGGTCATGGCGATGCTCCTCTGTGCTTCGATCCGGTCAATCCGCGCGCATTGTAGGAAGCGATCCGGGCTAAGTGAAGGAGGTTTACCAAGTCTTTGCTTATTTTATCGGGATATTTCCGGGAATTAGCCCGGCGACGGCGCGACAAGCGAGCGGGCCACCGGACTGCTGCCCGGAGACAGCACGCCCAACCGCGCCCAGTCGTACACTGGAGCGACCATGTACGCTCGTACCCAGGGGTGGCTCGGCCACGTTGCAAGGAGTAGCAGATGCTGAAGGTCGGAGAACCGGCGCCGGAGTTCGATCTGGAAGACGAGAACGGCAACCACGTCCGGCTGGGGGACTTCCGTGGGAAGTCATCGGTCGTGCTGATGTTCTATCCGGCCGACAACACGCCGGGCTGCACGAAGCAACTCTGCACGGCTCGCGACGATTACGACAAGTACGTGGCCGAAGGCGTGGCGGTGTTCGGCGTGAATCCGGGCAGCGCCGGCAACCACAAGAAGTTCAGCGAGAAGCACGGCTTCAAGACGCCGCTGCTGCTCGACAACAGCGCGCGCGTCTCGCGGGCGTATGACGCGCTGATGCCGATCCCGATCGTGACGCTTGTCAACCGCACCGTCGTCGGCATCGACCGGGAGGGCGTCGTCCGATTCTACGAACGCGGGATGCCGTCGACGGCGACGATCCTGGCGGCGATGAGCCAGCCGGCAGCCGCTCGCTGAGCGGGGGCAGGCGCAGAACGAGCAGAGAGACCGCCATCCGGCGGTCTCTCTTCGTTACGCGCATGGCTGCGTGCGAGCGTCAGCCGGGCGTCCAGCCGGCGCGCTTCACGAGGAAGTACTCGAGCGAGTCGGCCAGCGCGAGCCACGACGCCTCGATGATGTCGGTGCTGGCGCCGACCGTCGTCCAGGTGCGCTCGCCGTCGCTCGACTCGATCAGCACGCGGACGGCGGCGCTGGTGCCGGCGGCGCTATCGATGATGCGCACCTTGAAGTCGATGAGCTTGACGGCGTAGATCGCCGGGAAGAATTCGACGAGCGCCTTGCGCACGGCGGCGTCGAGGGCGTTGACGGGGCCGTTGCCCTCGGCGGCGGTCTGCAGCAGCTTGCCGCCGATACGGACCTTGGCCATGGCTTCGGCCTGCATCTCGCGGTCGTGCTCCGCGCTCGCGGAGGCGCGGCGCTCGACGATCCAGAAGTCCTCCAGCTCGAAAGGCACGACGTAGTCGGGGCGGGCGCGGCGCACAAGCATCTCGAAGGAGGCTTCGGCGCCCTCGAACTGGTAGCCCTTCGATTCCTGCTCGTTCACGAGTTCCTGGAGCTTCCGCGCCTCGGCGCGCGAGAGGTCGAATTCGAAGCCGACCTCCTTGAGCTTCTGCCGCACGCCGCTGCTGCCGCCAAGCTCCGACACGACGAGCCGGCGGGTGTTGCCGACGCGCTGGGGCGGCACGTGCTGGTACGAGGCGTCGGACTTGAGCACAGCGGCAACGTGCAGGCCGCCCTTGTGGGTGAAGGCGCTGGCGCCGACGTACGGCTGGTACGGGTCGGGGACGATGTTCACGACTTCGCTGATGTAGTGGCTCACGTCGGTGAGCATCGCGAGCTGGTCGTCGCTGACGACATCGATGCCGAGCTTGAGCTTGAGGTTGGCGATGATGCTGATGATGTTGGCGTTGCCACAGCGCTCGCCGTAGCCGTTGACGCACCCCTGCACCTGCTGCACACCCTCCGCCACCGCAGCGAGCGAGTTGGCGACGGCGAGGTCCGCGTCGTTGTGCGTGTGGATGCCGAGCGGGACGTCGATCTCGGCCTTCACGGCGCGGATAGCGCTGACGAGCTGCTCCGTCGTCATGCCGCCGTTGCTATCGCACAGCACCAGGCAGCCGGCGCCGGCGCTGGCGGCCGCCTTCAGACAAGCGAGCGCGTACTTCGGGTCGGAGTAGTAGCCGTCGAAGAAGTGCTCGGCGTCGAAGAAGACGGTGCGGCCGTTCTCGCGCATCAGCCGGACGGAGTCGGCGATCATCGCCAGGTTCTCTTCGGGCGAGGTCTCGATGACATCGCGGACGTGCACGTCGCTGGCCTTGCCGACGAGCGTGACGACGGGTGTGCGCGCATCGAGCAGCGCGCGGAGGTTCGCGTCGGTGGCGGCATCGCCGCCGGCGCGCCGGGTGGAGCCGAAGGCGGCGAGGCGGGCGTGCTGGAAGTTCAGCGACTGGGCCCGGACGAAGAACTCCGCGTCCTTCGGGTTGCTGCCGGGCCAGCCGCCTTCGATGTAATCGACGCCCAGCTCATCGAGCTTGCGGGCGATCTTGAGTTTGTCTTCGACCGACAGCGACATGCCCTCCATCTGGGCGCCGTCGCGGAGCGTCGTATCGTAGAGTTCGATCTTCATCGGGTGCTGCTCCTGATTGTCACGCCCGTGCGACCACCGGCGACTTCGGCCTGCCTATCGGAAGAACGATGGGCAGCCGATGGCGCCCCGCGGGGATGAACCGCGGGTTGAGCGCACCTCAGGATTGGAGTAAGCAGTCATAGTCATGCTGGAGGGCAGCGTATCACATGGCGGCTGGCGGGATCCGGCACATTGGGGGGCCCGGATCCGGCACCGACACGCGTCGTCCGATCATCGGGATGCGGTATCACGGGAGCCGCGCTCTGCTTTACCCGGCAGACTCGCCGCGTTACGCTCTTCGCGAGAGTGGCCAGATGAAGACGCGACGACTCGAGGGCGACAATTCGCCCCACGACCTCTACGGAACTGCCCTCGCGAGCCGCAGACGTGAGCCGTTCCCCCGCGAAAGGGCGCCCCGCCGTGGCTGACCAGCCTGAGCCTGAGCCGAACGACGACGAGCGGCACCAGCGTGTCCGCGTGCCGCGCAGCAGCGGCCTCCCCGGCGTCGAGCAGACCGAGATCGTGCGGGGGGCGAAGCCGGGCTCGCGCTTCGCGCGCAGGGTGCGCACGGCGGACAGGCGGTTCGAACAGGGCGAGGACGAGGGCACGTTCCGCGCCACGGATCGTGCGACCGCGCCACGGAGCGGCGCCGAAGCGTTCTGGCGCCGCATTCGAAAGATCGCCGTCGGCTCGCCGATCTCGTCGGAAGAGGCGGGCGAGCAGCGGCTTTCAAAGGTCAAGGCGCTGGCGGTCTTCTCTTCCGACGCCCTTTCGTCGAGCGCGTACGCCACAGACGAGATCCTGCTGGTGCTCGTGGCGGCCGGCGCGGGCGCGCTGACGCACTCGCTGGAGATCGCGCTGGCCATCGGGGTGCTCCTGGCGATCGTGACGTTCTCGTACCGGCAGACGATCAAGGCGTACCCGAGCGGCGGCGGCGCCTACATCGTGGCGCGGGAGAACCTCGGCGACACGGCGGGGCTGACGGCGGCAGCCGCGCTCTCGGTCGACTACATCCTGACCGTATCGGTATCGATTGCGGCGGGTGTGTTCGCAATCACGTCGGCCGTGCCGGAACTGCGGCATCTCGGCGTCGAGCTGGCGGTGGGGATGGTGGCGATCATCACGCTGCTCAACCTGCGCGGGATCCGCGAGTCGGGCACGATCTTCGCCATCCCGACGTACATGTTCATCGTCGCGTTTGCGATGCTGCTGGTGGCGGGTTTCGCCCGCCTGGCGATCGATCCGAACCTGAGAGCGGGGACGCCAGAGGCGCTGCACCCGGAGGGCTCGTCCGCGCTGACGTGGTTCATCGTGCTGCGGGCGTTCGCATCGGGGTGCGCGGCGCTGACCGGAGTGGAGGCGATCTCGAACGGCATCCCGGCCTTCAAGAAGCCGGAATCCCGGAACGCCTCCGTGACGCTGATGTGGATGGCGATCATCCTCGGAGCGTTCTTCATCGGGCTGACGATCCTCGCGCGAATGCTGCACGTGCAGCATTCCGACGCGGTATCGGCACCAGCGCAGATCGCCCAGACCATCTTCGGGCACTCGCCGCTGTTCTACGGGGTGCAGGTGACGACGGCGCTGATCCTGATCCTGGCCGCGAACACGAGCTATGCGGACTTCCCAAGGCTCGGCTCGATCCTGGCCAAGGACCGGTTCCTGCCGCACCAGTTCACGTTCCGGGGCGACCGGCTCGCGTTCTCGACGGGCATCTGGGTGCTGGGTATCGCCGCGGCGGCGCTGCTCGTGGTCTTCAACGCCGATGTCGACAAGCTGATCCCCCTGTACGCCTTCGGCGTGTTCGTGTCGTTCACGCTGTCGCAGAGCGGCATGGTCGTGCACTGGCTGCGGCTGAAGGAGCCGGGCTGGCTGCGGAGCATGATCGTCAACGCGATCGGCGCCGCGGCGACGGCGGTCGTCGCGCTGATCGTCGGCGGGACGAAGTTCAACGAGGGCGCCTGGCTGAGCATGCTGGCGATGCTCGTGCTGGCGCTAACGTTCTACGCCATCCACCAGCACTATGGCGGCGTCGAGCGGAAGCTGGCGGTGCCGCGGGGCCAGATCCTGGAGACCGGACCGCGCCGCAGGCAGGTGGTGCTGGTGCCGGTCGATGAGCTGAACCGCGCGACGCTCCGCACCGTCGACTACGCACGCGCGATGTCCCCAAACGTGACGGCGCTGCATATCACCGACGACCTGGAGGAGGGCCACCGGCTGCGCGAGGCGTGGGAAGCCGCCGTGCTCGACGTGCCGATGATGATCATCGATTCGCCGTACCGGTCGTTCGTGGCGCCGGTGCTCTCATACATCGATGCGCTCGAGCGCGTCGACCCGGGGCAGTACGTGACGGTGGTGCTGCCCGAGTTCCGGACGGCATGGCCGTGGCAGCGGTGGCTGCACAACCAGTCGGCACGACGGCTGAAGAACGCCCTCCTCGACCGCCCGAACGCGGTGATCACGGAAGTGCCCTACCAGTTGGCGGGCGCCGACGAGGATACGGAGTCAGCCTAGGACCTGGCGCCTCAGCGCATCTCCTGCGCCGCTCGACGCCGCGCTCACGTGCGCGGAGGCGCTGAGGCCGGTTCGACCATCGGACAGCGAATCTGAGGGACGTGAAAAGACCAGGGCGCCGGCAGTCTGGTGACGGGGTGCGCCCTGATCTCTCTGAAGAAGCCCCAACACGTGTGTGCTCTTCACGCGATGGGTCTTGGCCTTAACGACCTCAGTATCGGCTCCCGGGTGTTAAATGCGCATAGTCCGAACCCTAAGAAATGCCTTACAACTGGCTCGCAGCATCAAGTTCGCCCTTCAGCATCAGCCTGTGATGCTGTCCGTGCCATACCACCTTCGGCGCACGGTCCGGCACAAAGCGGGCGGCCCGGGGCTGCGATTGGTGGGGCGTCCGGACGTTGATATAGTGGGCGCTGTATCGCGAGGGACGCGGAGATGAGGCGGAGCACCGTGCCGAAGAATCTGAAATGGAACATCATCGCGCCGGTCGCGCTCCTGGCCGCGGCCCTGGTCGCCGTCGCCTGGCTAGATGTGTCAACGGGCGGTGAGGCGACGCCGAAGCCGCCCATCGGCGATATCGGCACGCCGGTGCGCTACGCGTTCGTGCAGCCCACGCCGCCGCCGCCCGCCGTGAAGCCCACACCCACGGCAGCGGTCAAGAAGACGCCCGTCGGCGTAAAGACGCCCCAGGGCACGCCGGAAGACCGCGACGCCCGGCGACGCGCCGACCTGCTGGTGCTGCTTGACGCGACGAAGAAGCTGCGGGACAAGGACGGCAGGTTCCCCGACACCAACAACAACGTCCAGAGCGTCTGTGTCTACAAGGACCGCGATGCACTGTGCAAGCTGGAACAATTCCTGGGCGCGCCGCCTCCGGAGGATCCGTTCGGGGCCCAGCACGGCTACTGGTACAGCGGCGCTCCCGACGGCCAGAGCATGAAGCTGCTGGCCAACCTCGAAGGGGATGTCCCGCCCGATCCCCAGTGCAAGACCCCTGACGCGGGCATCCAGGCGCTGCCGAACGTGATCTGCGTCACGGTGCCCTGACCCGCGAACGGCGCGTGCCGAATCTCAGGATTTGCGCACAATCCCCGGACAGGCGCGTGATATTCTGACAGCCAACGACGGCCGAAGGGATGCTGACAGCTATGGCTCTTGACCTGTTCAACCGCCGCGCCAAAGAGGACCACGAGCGCTTCGGCACCCGCCTGCCTCCGGGGCAGAAGCTGACGGACGGCTGGCCGGTGCTGCACTACGGCGGCATCCCCAGCATCGACCTCGCGACGTGGAAGTTCTCGATCGTGGGGCTCGTCGACGCGGACGTGCACTTCACGTGGGACGAGTTCATGGCGCTGCCGCAGACGACGATCCGGACGGACATCCACTGCGTCACGCACTGGAGCAAGTTCGACAACGACTGGACCGGCGTGCTGTTCACGGACCTGCTGAAGCACGTGAACCCAAAGCCGGAAGCGAAGTACGTCATGCTCCACAGCTTCGGCGGCTATACGACGAACGTCTCGCTGGCGGAGCTGATGGACGACGACGTCATCCTCGCGCACCAGCACAACGGCCAGCCGTTGACGATGGAGCACGGCTGGCCGATGCGGCTCGTCGTCCCGAAGCTCTATTTTTGGAAGAGCGCGAAGTGGGTGCGCGGGCTGGTCTTCATGGACGATGAGAAGCCCGGCTTCTGGGAGATGTACGGCTACCACATCCACGGCGACCCGTGGACAGAAGAACGCTACTCATAGATCGGAGCTTCGGGCGGGGGCGATCCCCTCGGCTGCACGTTGCATGGCTGAACTCGACCTCACTGACCGGCAGATCCTGAACGCGCTGCAGGGTTCCATCGAACTCGTGGAGCAGCCGTTCACGCCGATCGCAGCGCAGCTCGGTATCGCGGAAGACGAACTTCTGCGCCGTGCGCAGGCGATGCGCGACGACGGTGTGCTGCGGCACCTCAGCCCGATCTTCGACGTCTTCCGCATCGGCTACAAGAGCGCCCTCGTCGCGGTCGCCGTCGAGCCGTCGCGGCTGGACGAGGCGGCGGCGATGATCACGGCGGACGCCGGCGTCAGCCACAACTACGCGCGCGAGCATCGCTTCAACATCTGGTTCGTGCTGGCGATCCCGCGCGAGCGCGACTTCGACGCGACAGTAGCGGACCTGGCGCGGCGCGCGGGCGCCATCACGTATCACATCCTGCCGGCGATCAAGCTGTTCAAGATCGCGGTGGAGTACGACATGGTGGCCAAGAAGACCGACTCGAAGCCGCGGGAACAGAAGCGCGCGGCGCCCCGGCGCGACCTGACCGCGCACGAGAAGGCGATCATCCGCGTCTGCCAGGATGATCTGCCGTTCGTATCGCGGCCGTGGGCGGTCGAGGCCGAGCAGCTCGGCATGGGCGAGGCGGAACTGCTGGCCGGCCTGCGTGCGATGCGCGACGAAGGGATCCTGCGCCGATTCGCCGCGGTGCTCCGGCACCAGGAGGCCGGCTTCAGCGCGAACGGGATGGCGTGCTGGCGCGTGCCGGAGGACCGTATCGAGGAGGTCGGCGCGATGCTGGCGGCGGATACGCGCGTGAGCCACTGCTACTGGCGGCCGACGTTCCCGGACTGGCCCTACCCGCTGTTCTCGATGGTGCACTGCGAGACGCGGGCGGAGGTCGCGGCGACCGTGGCCGACCTGGCTGTCACGGTCGGCATCAGCGACTACGAGATCCTCTGGAGCGCCCGCGAGTTCAAGAAGGAACGCGTCCGCTACTTCGTCGACGAGCCCGCAGCGGCGTCGTCTCGATGGTAATCACGGCCGAGGGCCGCGCGCACGAGCCGCTCTTCGGCACAATTCACTGGTCGGGCGCCATGAGGGGCTTGAACAGCGCCTCGTAGATCTCGCGCTGCTTCTGCGCCGTCGCTGCGGCGTCGGGTGCGGTATCGCCGAACTGCACGGGCGGATAGTAGGGGATGTCGCCGGTGGCCATCGCGGCGTTGTACCACTCCCGGTTCATGTTGTTCTGCGGCTCGTAGTTCGCCCACATCTGGCGGCGATAGGTCCAACTCTCCGGGCGCAGGCGCAGCGCCTCCTCGAAGTGCGGGCGCGCGGCTTCGCGCTCCCCATGCAGGTACAGGTGCTCGGCGAGACGGAAGTGCGCGGCCGCGAGCGCCTCCGTCGCGTCGGGGCGATGCAGGCGGCTGCGGCGCTCGCCGGCCGGCGGTATGTACACGCTCGCCGCGCCGTTCACCGCCCAGTCGCGCAGCGCGTCCACGTACTCCGTCGGGCCGATGCCGATCATCTCGGCCATCCGCGCGCTGCTCGCCGGCGTCTCCGGCGGGCGGACGATCGTGCCCGTTTCGTCGATCCAGACGGCCGTGGGGACGTTGACGATGCCGTAGAGTTCGGCGACGATGTGACGCTCGTCGATCAGCGACGGGTGCGTCGGGCTTGCGCGCTCGATCGCCGGGCGGGCCGCTTCCGCACCGCCGGTGTCGAGTGCGACAGTGATGACTTCGAAGTTCTGATCCTTGAGTTCTTCGCGCAGGGCCTGCCACACGGGCAGGTCAAAGCGGCAGCCTCACCACGAGGCCCATGCGACGAGAAAGACCTTCTTGCCGCGATAGTCGGACAGCGCGTGCATGCCGCCGCCGAGGTCGGGGAGCGTGAAGTCGGGCGCCATCAGCGAATCTAGCTGTTTGCCGCGCGCGGGTGCGCTTTCTCCGAAGCACCAGGTGCGCGTCGCCGAGTCGGCCACGACGGGCATATCGAGCAGGCGCGCAAGCTCCGGCAGGTTGAATCGCGCGTCGCGGCCGTCATCACGCACGAAGCGATTGCGCCGCCCGGCCGGGAGCGGCACGCAGACCTCGCCCAGGCAGGCGCCTTCGGGCTTCAGCGCCCAGCCGCTCGCGCGCGTCAGGTCGGCGAGGTGAAGCCAGAGGTCGCCGCCCTCCGCGAGCGCGTCGTCGACGCGGGCCTCGCCCTGCGCATAGAGCACCGTCACCGGTTCGGACATGATTTGCCTTCTCTCAGCCTTCGATCGCGGTTGGCCCTACGATACCCGATCGGGGCCGCCCCGCAAGCCCGGCGGCCGTGTGCGGGAAAGCCACTGCCGGTATAGTCTCCCACGAAGAATTACGCTCAACCGCCGGGGGCAGATTGCCGTCATTCACGCTCGTCCCGCACAAGATCTCGACGCGGTTCACGGATCCCATCATCGGGCCGTTAGCTGCCGCCGGCGTCACGCCGAACATGATCTCGGTCGCCGGGTTCGCCGGCAATGTGGCGGCGGGTGCCCTCGCGGCCGGCGGGCACTTCCTGCCCGCGGGCATCCTGATGCTGATCTTCAGCGCGCTCGATCTGCTCGATGGCGCGCTCGCGCGGAAGACGGGCACGGTGACGAAGTTCGGCGCCGTGTTCGACTCGGTGCTCGACCGGCTGTCGGAGGCCGCCGTGCTGGCGGGATTGCTGTACCACTACACGGCAGGCGGGGGCCACACGCAGGAAGTGATCCTCTGCTACGCCGCGATCGTCGGCTCGATCATGGTGAGCTACGTGCGCGCGCGCGCCGAGGGCATCGGCCTGACGCTGCGCGAGGGGCTGTTCACCCGGGCGGAGCGGGTGCTCCTGCTGGGGGGCGCGCTCATCGTTGGCCACGGGATCGTGCTGGCAGCGCTCTGGATCCTTGCGGTGCTGTCGCACTTCACGGCCCTACAGCGAGTCTTCGCGGTGTGGCAGCGGCTTTCCGGGGACGGGACGCCATCATAATGGCGCGGGCTGCGCGCGAGCGGCAGCTTCGGGTGGAGGTGCGGAGATCAGCGAAGTACTCGAAGGCATGACGGCGGCCGCCGGAGGCGGGAGCACGCAACGATCCGGCGGCGTCGCCGCGATCAGCCGCGCGATTGGCATCGATTTCGCCCGGCCGCTCGCCTTCGTGGCGCTGGCGCTGGCGTACGTGGCGAGCCGCGCCCCGTTCATCAACATCGGTTACGGCACGGACCCTGACGCATGGCGCGTCGCGTTGTCCGGCTACTGGCTCTGGGATCATCACGAGTTCTATCCATCGCGGCTGCCCGGTTACCCCGTGCCCGAACTGGCGAGCGCGGCCGTGATCAAGGGCGGCTGGCTCGCCACGAACTCGCTGACCGTCGCGGTCTCGCTGCTGGGAGTGTGGTTCTTTGCGCGGATCGTCTCGAAGCTCGAGCTGCCCAACCGCGGACTGATCGTGATCGGCTTCGCGTTCACGCCGCTGCTGTGGATCAACAGCATGACGACGATGGACTACATGTGGGCGCTGACGTTCATCCTCGGCTGCTACTACTTCCTGCTCGAGGAGCAGGTGGCGCCGGCCGGCGTCATGCTGGGACTGGCTGCCGGATCCCGCCCGACTTCGATCCTGCTGGTGATCCCGTTCGCGCTCTACCTGATCCGCGACGGCAAGCGCGGTGAGTTGCGTGACTTCTTCGTCTGGACCATCGCTATTCCGATAGCGGCGTATCTGCCGATCGTGTGGAAATACGGACCGGACTTCTTGCGCTTCTACGACGCGAAGGTCGGCTACCTGAACGTGCTTCGCCTCCTCGGGAAGGACACGCTGGGCCTCCTGGGATCGATGGCCGTGCTCGTCGCGATGGGGCTGAGCCTGCCGCGGCTGATCAGGCTGCCGGTCGACTTCCTGCGCGACAAGCACGTGATGCTCTGGATGATCGTGATGGCGATCGTCGTGGTGGTGTTCCTGCGCCTGCCGCACGAGTCGGCGTACCTCATCCCGCTGTACCCGTTCGGCTTCCTGGTAATGGCGAAGTACTTCCAGAGGTGGGTACTGCTGGGCACCGTAGCGACGATCATCTTCGCGGGGTTCACCGATCTGGGCTCGCACGGCGCGGACCTGAACGCCCGCGTCTTCACGCACGCGCGGCTCGGCGAAGGACTGCTGCTGTCCAATCGCTCGACGATGAGGACGCAGCTGGCGTTCTCGCGCGACCTGGAGAAGCTGGAGGTGCCGAGCCACAGCATCGTTATGATCGGGTTCTCCTATCCGCAGTTCGCCGTGCTGAACCGTGACCGCCTGCGACTCGGCGTGCTCGCGAAGGACACCACGTCGATCAGCCAGCTAACCGACATGGGGAAGGCGGTCGACGATGCGCACCAGGTGACGTACGTGTGGCTGCTGGACTACAAGCAGTTCAGCAAGTTCTACCTGAACGATCACTTCACGATCCTGCTGACCCAGGACGCGGCGCGCAGCACGCAGGCGCTCTACAACTTCCGGCCGGGGCTGTATGACGTATCAGGCACCAGCAGCATTCGGCTGCTCGACCTGGGGCGCGGGCCATCGGGCAGCAGCGGCGCGGCGCGCACGAGCCGCTAGCAGCTTGAGCAGCGACCCGCACTTCGAGACCGACTGCGATTTCCTCCGCTACCAGTACGACGACGCGGACAAACTCCGCATCCGGATGGAGTCCCACGCCCTGTACAGCGAGCGAACGGATACCTTCGCGGAGTGGCTGCTGGGGCACGTGGCGCCGGCAGCGGGCGCGCGGCTGCTCGACGTGGGCTGCGGGTCCGGCACGTACCATGCGGCGCTCGCCGCGAGCGGCGTGCGGATCACCGCGTGCGACTCCTCGGCCGGCATGGCGCGAGAGGCGGCAGCGCAAGCGGCGACTCAGCGCCTGGACGTAGCATCGATGCGAGCTGGCGCGGAGGCGCTGCCCTGCGCGGACGGCGTGTTCGACATTGTGATGGCGAACCACATGCTCTACCACGTGCCCGACATCGGGAGCGCGCTTGGTGAGGCGAGGCGCGTGCTGCGGCGGGGCGGCAGGGCGGTGTTCGCGACGAACGCCGCTGACCACAGCGCGCCGCTACACGACCTGCACCGGCGCGCCGCGATTGAACTGGGCTACACGCCAGCGGGAAGCGACGGCCTGCGCTTCACACTCGATGACCTGGCGCTGGTGCAGTCCGTCTTCCCGTCAGCACGCGCGTACGTGCGCGCCGATGCGTTCGTGTTCCCGGATGCCGTGTCGGCCGTGCGGTACTACGCGAGTTACATCGTGGACGCGATCGAAGACAGGCCCGCTGACGGCAGCCACCGGGCGCCGCTCGCAGAGCGTGTTGGCGCCGCCATCGATGAGATCGTGCGTGTCGAGGGTGTCTTCCGGGTGCCGAAGGCCGCCGGCTGCTTCGTCGCCGCGGTCTGATGCGGAGGCCGCTACAGGCGGCGCTGCACGATCGCTACGGCGCCCGCCGCCGCGGCGAGCACGAGGAGCGCCAGTCCGGCGATGATCACGATGGCCGTGCGGGATGAGCCGCCGCCGGACGACGATTTCGACGCCGTCGCCGATGTCGGTTTGGCCGCGGGCGTCGCGGCGGCGCTGGCCTGCTGTGTGCTCTGGGGGGTGGCCGCCGCGCTCGCCTTCCGCTCCTGGAGGCCGACGGACTTGCGCCAGGCGTTCTCCATACCCAGCTGATCGAATCCGTAGACGCTCTGGAACGCCTTGTCGGGTGTCGAACCGTCCTTGAAGGTCTTCAGCAACTCGGCGAACTTGTCCGCCCCGTACGTGTCGACGAGGAACTTCACGATCGCTCCCGCTTCGCCGTAGTAGAGCCCGACGGTCGCGCCGCTCGATCCCGATGCCGACGAGTTCAGCTCCTTGATCGAGAGCACGCGGTCGCTCGAAATGGCCGCCTGCAGCGCGGAGTCATGCCCCGAGAGCGGACGCGCCTGCGAGTAGACGGAGATGCCCTCGTTCAGCCAGCCCGCGATATCGAACGGGCCCTTCGTCGCCTGCTTTGTGACGATGTGGGCGACCTCGTGGCGGGCGATATCCAGCGTCGCCACATCGGCCGAGACCATCGCCGTGTCGGAGTAGACCACCTCGCCGAGCACCTGCACGCCGCGGCCGGTGCCACCCGGAGCGATGGCGGGCTGCATCTCGTCGGCCGTCGTGTAGAGATACACCTTCACCGGGAACGTCACCTGCGTCTTCTCGAGCGCGCTCACCTTGTCGATCGTGTCGGCGACGGCCTGCAGCACCGCCCGCGCCTGGGTCTCCGTGCCCGAGTGGTAGTGCAGCGTGATGTTGCCCTGGTTGATCGTCTTGAAGGTGAAGCGCGTGTCCTCGTGCACGTAGAGCTTGTCGGCCGTCGAGAGCCTGTCGCCGGCGGTGTCCTCGATCTCCCAGCGATAGGTGATCTCCGCGCCGGGGATGATGAAGATGCCGCGGCCGCTCGTCAGTCTGTAGCTGCAACTGACGGTCGCGGTGCCGGTGCAGTCGGCAACGGCCGTAGCGCCCGTACCATCGGGAGCGAGCGTGTAGTGCAGACGTACCTCCTTCGAGGCCGCGGGCGCGGTGAACGAGACGGCGAACGAGACGCCGGACGGGAACTCGTTGCGCGGCTCGTTGGAGATCACCGTGATCGCTTGCTGCGCCGAGCCGGTGCGCGGCGGCTGCGGCAGCAGGGTCATCGCGGCGAGCGCGATCATCACCGCGGTGAGTACGAAGGTCTTACGCAGCATGTTCCCCCATCGTCGACCGAAGGTACGCCTTGATCAGCTCGTCCAGATCGCCTTCCAGCACCGCGGCGGCGTTGCTGGTCTCGTAGCCGGTGCGATGGTCCTTGACCATCTTGTAGGGGTGCAGCACGTAGCTGCGGATCTGGTTGCTCCAGCCCGCGCTGACGTGCTCTCCCTTGAGGCGCGCCTGCTCCTCGGCGTGCTTTTGCAGCTCGATCTCGATGAGGCGTGCTTCGAGGACGCGCATCGCCGACTCGCGGTTGCGCCCCTGCGAGCGCTCGTTCTGGCAGGTGACGACGATGCCCGTCGGCAGGTGCGTGATGCGGATGGCAGTGGAGTTCTTCTGCACGTTCTGGCCGCCGTGGCCGCTGGCGCGGAAGACATCGACGCGCAGGTCGTCGGGGTTGATCTTCACCTCAGCCGCGTCGCCCGCCTCCGGCAGCACCTCCACGAGCGCGAACGACGTGTGGCGCTTGTTCTCCGAGTCGAAGGGCGAGAGGCGCACAAGCCGGTGCACGCCGCGCTCGCTCTTGAGGTAGCCGTAGGCGTGCGCGCCCGTGATCTCGATGGTGGCGCTCTTGATGCCGGCTTCCTCGCCGGGCATCAGGTCGATGACCTCTGTCGGGAAGCCGCGGCGCTCGCACCAGCGCAGGAACATGCGCAGCAGCATCTCGGCCCAGTCCTGCGACTCGGTGCCGCCGGCGCCGGCGTGGATCGCGAGGATAGCGTTGCGGTCGTCGTACGGACCCGAGAACGTCAGCTCGAACTCGAGATCGTCGAGCTGGCGCTCCAGCGCGTCCGCATCGCGCGCGATGTCGGCCGCAATCGCCTCATCGGCTTCGGCTTCGGCGAGGTCGACGAGGTCGAGCGACTCGCGGATCTTCGATTCCAGCCCGCGCCACGTGGCGATGCGGGCGCGGACGGCCGACAGGCGCCGCATGAGGTCCTGAGCGGACTGGGGATCGTTCCACAGGTCGGGGGCGGCCGACTGCTCTTCGAGCCGGGCGGCCTCGGCTTCTATGCCGGCGATGTCAAAGACGCACCATGACGTGCGAGACGCGTGCGCGCAGAGCCTGAAGCCGTTCGCGTAGTTCTTGCATGTCCTGGTGTCCGCCCTTTCCTTCCAGCCGCTGAGGCACTCTCATGGTAGCGCACCGGTGGCGCGCGCACCTCCGCCGCGGCGGCGCGACGGCCGAGCGCTCGCCCGCGGCTCAGCGGTCCAACGGGGACCGCGGCATGGTCATCCTCTGAAGATTCCAAGCCCCGGCCGGCACGCGCACGAGCGAGCGCTTGTCCGCCGATCGGCGGCCGTCTACGATGGGGCAACGTGACGACACCTCGCCTGACGCTGCTCCTTGCGCTCTCGTGCGCGATCTTCGCCGGCTGCGGCGTCAAGTTCTCAGACCCGCCCGACGGGACCGAGTTCTTCAAGTCGCTGAGCGTGACGGGCAAGCCGCAGGCGGGCGCCTCGCTGACCGCGACCGTCGAATACGCGCAGCACAACCCCGTGTTCACCGACGTCAGATGCGAGATCCGGCAGGGGAAGACGCTGGTGAAGGAGATGGGCACGCAGAGGGCGCCGCAGCACCCAACAGGCGGGCCCGAGGCGACGCCGTTCCCCGGGACGTTCTCGTACGATTTCGTGATCGACCAGCCGGGCACGTACAAGGCCGAGTGCTTCACGCCAGCCGACGAAGACAACTTCATCCTCAAGACCTTCACGGTCGCGCCAGCCGGCGGATAGTTTCCAGCCTGTCAGCAGTTCAGCTTGTCAGCAGGTCAGGCTGGATCGGGGCGGATGGTGGTGCCGGCGAGGGGTTTTGCCTTGTGCCACCAGGGCCACGAGTCGGGCGTAGCGGCGAAGTCGCCCGCGTGGCCGCGGACGATCGCGTCGGCGATGCGCGCGGCGCGGACCGTCGTGCGGACGTCGTGCACGCGCACGATATCCGCGCCGCAGGCAATGTTGAGCGCGGTGACGGCGGCGGTCGCCTCGTCGCGCTGGTCCGGCGGCAGGCCGGTGACACTGCCGATGAAGTGCTTGCGGGACGCCGCGACGAGCAGCGGCCGACCGAGCGCGCGGAACTCGCCGAGCCGGCGCAGTACCTCGATGTCCTCGTCGTGCGACTTCCCGAAGGCGATGCCCGGATCAAGGATCAGCGACTCCTCGGCGACGCCGGCGGCGACCGCCATGTCCATCCGCTCGCGCAGGAAGGCGATGTGGGCGCCGATCAGGTCGTCGTAGCGCGGGGGCTCCTTCGGGCGGATCTTCGGGCGCTCGTACGTGTAGTTGATGACGAGCGCGGCGCCGTACTTCGCCGCTACTTCGGCCGTGCCGGTCCCGTACATGAAGCCGCCGATATCGTTGACGATGCAGGCGCCCGCCTGGAGCGCCGACTCGGCGACGGCGGGCTTGTACGTGTCGGCGGAGATGAGGATGTCCACCTCGGCGGCGATGCGCCGGACGGCCTCCGCGACGAAGCTCGCTTCTTCCGCCGCGTCGCGCACCGGCACGTCGGCGCGGGCGCTTTCCGCGCCGATGTCGATGATGTCGGCGCCCTGCGCGGCGGCCTCGGCGGCGCGGCGGACGGCGGCATCGAGGTCGGCGCCGGTGCCGTCGCCGGAGAACGAGTTGTCGGTGAGGTTGAGGATCGCCATCACGTACGTGCGGCCGCCCAGGGGCAGCACGCGGCCGCGCGCGCGGAGGGGCGGCCGTTCCTGATCAGACATCGACGTGCGAGAGTTGCAGCGGGGCCTGCATCGGCGTCAGTCCCAGAAGTCCAGCGTGGTCCGCATGGCTTTCTCGAAGTCTTCGTCCGACATCGCCTTGTGCAGACCGCCGATCAGCTCGGCGTCCTGGCCGACGAGGTAGCGTCGCTTCGGGCTCTCGGCGTGCGCCGCGTCAACGATGACGTTGGCGACGAGCGAGGCGTCGGCGCGCTCGCCGCTGCCTGGCAGGCGCGTGTTCGCCGCGCTGAAGCGCCGGTCCAGATCGACGTACGCCGAACCCTCGGTGAAGCGGCGCGCGGGGGCGACGTTGCCGCTGAATCCCGTCTCGAAGCCGCCCGGCTCGATCAGGACGAGGCGGACGCCGAACGGATGCAGCTCGTAGTAGAGGGCATCGCTCAGCGCCTCGACAGCGTGCTTGCTGGCCGAGTAGATGCCGCCGAACGGCGCCGAGACGAGGCCCGCGATCGAGCCGACGTTGATGATCGTGCCGCTGCCCTGCGCCCGCATGCCCGGCGCGACCGCACGCACGACCCGGATCAGCCCGAAGACGTTTGTTTCGAAGATGCGCGCGACCTCGTCGTCGTCGTAGTCCTCGACCGGGCCGTGGGTGCCGATGCCCGCGTTGTTGACCAGCACATCGATGCGGCCGGCGCGCTGCGCGACCTCCGCGACGGCAGCGTCGACGGACGCGCGGTCGTTCACGTCGAGCGCGACGACTTCGAGGGAAACGCCCGCGGCCTTCGCCGCGTCGAGCAGCGGGCCGGACTTCGCCGTGTTGCGCATCGATGCGAAGACGCTGTCGCCGCGGCGAGCGAACTCGACCGCGGCGAGCTTGCCGAAGCCCGTACTGCAGCCGGTGATCAAAACGACGGACATGGTGCAGGTCCTTTCACGTGGCGGCCGGGAAGGCCGCCTTACGGCCCTGGCTCAGGAAGCAGGTAACTCGCGGCAGTCAGTCAGTCGGGTGGTACTCGTTCAGGCGCTTCAGCGGGTCATCGCCGATCTCGACGCGGACGATGCCGGCGACCACTTCTGCCACGTACTTGATCGGGAGGACGACGTCTTTCGAGAAGAAGTGGCCGCGGCGAATGATCAGGTCGACGACCTTCGACGTCTCCTTGTCGAAGATCACGCCGTCGACCTCGCCGATCTTCTCGTGCGGCCGCATGCGCCAGACGGGCGAGTTCTTCTTGATGTCGGCTTCGTCAGGCGCGATCGCCATCTTCTCATACATGAACATCGGGCCAGGCTCGCCCGGGATCGACGCGGCGAGGCGCCGCAGATCGGAGCGGTCGAACCGTCCTGGCGACTCATCGGGGATCGAAGCGAACTGTTCGTCGATGTAGTCGACCGAGAGGTCGCGGAACTCGTCGGCGGACATGGTGATGCGGATGCTGCCGGCGTCTGCGGACTCGAGGACGCCAAGGGGCACGACGCGGTCGTGCGAGAGGCCCCAGCCGAGCTTCCAGAGCGGCTCGCCGCTGCGGATGATGCCCGTGTCGATCACGATGTGCGTCAGCGTGAAGTCGTCCTTGCGCACGACGAAGCGGCTGAGCGTGCCGAGCTTGTGGCCGTCGGCGCTGATGACGCTCGCTCCCGGCCGCAGATCTTCGAGCTTCATGAGCGCGTCCCTTCCAGGAATCGGGGCGGCTGTCCCGGATGGGTCAGGCCCTGCATCATGCTAGCCTATCGCGCCCTCAGCGTCAGGCGAGCGCTTCGCGGCAGGCGCGCGCGACTGCCGCATCATCTTCGGGCGCGATCGTGCGCGGGTCGAGGAGCACGCGACCGCCCTCGACGCGGGCGATGATGCGCCGCGAGCGCAGCCGCGCGGCGAGCGCGGTGGCGTTCGCGCCGCGCGGCGGGCTGAGCGCCACCAGGCGCGAGGGCAAGCTCTCCTCGGGCAACGAACCGCCACCGATCATCGATCGGCCGTCGATCACCGCCGCCGCGTCGCCGATCTCAGCCGCGATGGCGGCCGCGCGGCTCACGATCGCGTCGAGCGGCATGGCGATCATGCGCCAGACGGGGATCTTCTCATCGGCGGCGCCTTCGAGATAGATGCGCAGCGTGGCCGCGAGGCCGGCGATCGAGGCCTTGTCCAACCGGACGGCGCGCGCGAGGGGGTGGTGCTTGAGCTTCGCGAGCGCGTCCTTCGTCCCGACGATGAGCCCGCCCTGGGGGCCGCCGAGCAGCTTGTCGCCCGAGAACATCACGACGTCCGCGCCGGCGGCGATCGAAGCCTGCGGCGTCGGCTCCGGCGGCAGGCCGTACTTCGCGGTGTCCAACAGGCAGCCGCTGCCGACGTCATCGATCAGCAGCACGCCGCGCGCGCGGGCCACCGCCGCCAGCTCATCGAGCGACGGCGATTCCGTGAAGCCGACGATGCGGAAGTTGCTGCTGTGGACGCGCATGAGCGCGGCGGTCTTCGGCCCGACGGCGCCCTCGAAATCGGCGGCACGCGTGCGGTTGGTCGTGCCTACTTCGACGAGCTTTGCGCGCGACTGCCGCATCACGTCGGGAACGCGGAAGCCGCCGCCGATCTCGACGAGCTGGCCGCGCGAGACGACCACCTCCTTCCCCGCAGCGAGCGCGGAGAGCGTGAGCAAGACGGCAGCCGCGTTGTTGTTCACCGCCATCGCGGCCTCCGCGCCGGTGAGCCGGCAGAGCAGGGGCTCCAGGATGCTGTGGCGCGACCCCCGCGCGCCTGACGTTATGTCGAATTCGAGATTGCTGTATCCGGATGACACGGCGGCCATCGCCGCGATCGCTTCATCCGCGAGCGGTGCGCGCCCGAGATTTGTGTGGAGGATGACGCCGGTCGCGTTGATCAGCGGGTGGAGCGGCGCGGCGAGTTCGGCTTCGATTCGCGCCGCCACCTGGTCGACGATGGCGTCGAACGCAGGAGCGGAGGCGCCGGCGGCGATGCCGGCCCGCAGACTCTCCAGCACCTCGCGCGCGGCGCGCGTGGCGACGCCGCCGCCGGCGTGCCCGTCCAGCCTCGGGTCGGATGTGACTTTGTCAACGGACGGGAGCGCTCGAAGCTCGTTTGTGGCCATCGCTGGATATTTTACTTCGCGCGGAGCCGTATCAGGGGTGACGGGTCGGGTGTATACTCACCCCGTCGATTGCTGCAAGGAGGCTCGCGATGGACCGCCTCGCCGAACTTTCCCACGAACTGACGAGCGTGCTCGCGGAACTGCGAGACGAGGCGAACCGCCGCGACCTGGCACGGCTGGCGGCGCCGCTGCACTGGCTCGACGAAGCCGAACGTTGGCTCAACTACGAGATCGTCCGCCAGTACGCCCCGTCTGACCGCGATCCCGTGCCCTTCACCTACGTGCCGGCGCACCTGCGGAAGTAGATCGCTGCGGACTCGCGCGCCGCTCGAACGCCATCCCCTGAACCTATAGCTTGCACTCGCCGAGCTTCGCGCCGTCACGACGCGCGCCACGGACGTCGTACGCGGCGAAGCGGCCGCGGGGGTCGCGATAGATCACGCGGGCGGCGCCGTTGGTCTCGAACTCCTTCAGGCGCTGGTTCTCGTTCTGCGAAAACTTCATCGGGTAGTCGCGCTCGAGCAGCACGATGTCGACCTGCTTCGCGCCCAGGAAGCAGGCGTACTGCTCGGGCGTGTTCCACCAGCGGCGGAACTGGCTCTGGTCGAAGAACTCCTGCGCCAGCACGGCGCCGCCCCGCATGAGTTGATAGGCGCCGTCCTCGCGGTCGTTCGGCTCGAGCACGCGGTACTTGAGCGCCGGATCGAACGCGGGGGACTTGAGGAACTCCGCGTAGAACGGGTGCGAGTTGCGGTCGAGGCCGAAGGTGTTGACCCTCTTGTGCTCGATGCGCTGGGTGAACGTCAGCGCCATCGCCACGAAGACGACGAGATACATCGACCGGAACGCCGGCGCGAACGCCGACACGAGGAGCGGCATCAGGACCACCAGGCCGCGGTAGCGCGCGATGAAGCGCAGAGTGCCCAGAAGGTCCCTCTGCTTCGTCGAGGCGACGGCGGGGGCGGCGTGGATGTAGAGCGCGAACGGCACGAGGACGATCGCGGCGGCGCCGAGCGCGCAGGCGAGGGGGAGGATGTCGCGCGGGCGGCGGGCGGCCGCGTAGAGCGCGTACGCGGCGACCGCCGCGCCTCCGGCGAACGGATGCGTCGTGACCGTGGCGACGACGAGGAGTGCCGCCAGCGCCCAGCGGCCGCGGTCGACCGCCTCAACGTAGAGGAAGAAGAAGACGCACGCCCAGACGAACGCCATCTGGAACGACACCAGCCCCTCGATCAGGAACGTGTTGATGTAGATGAGCGAGAGCAGGCGCGGGTCGCGCAGGGCGGGGCGGGCGCGCGTGGCCGCGTAGCCGTACAGCACGAAGCCCAGCATCATCATAAACGTGACGGCGCGGTCGCCGATGACCGCGAACGGCGCCACCGTGAGCATCCACGGCACGATGGCGTACGGGAACGTGATGGCGTGGCCTGACTCGAGCGTGGCGACGTGCAGGGGCAGGCGGCCGTGATGGAAGATCTGGTCGGAGATGTACCAGATGTGGGCGTAGTCATTCGCGGAGTCGGAGCCCAGGAAGAACTTCTTGGAGAGGATGATCGCGCCGAGGAACGCAACGCCGGCCAGCGCGGCAAAGGCGACGGCGTACTGGAGGCGCACGTGAGTGCGCGCGACGACGCGCGTCCAGTCGGCGGCGACGCGGGGGACGCTCAGTTCGCCGAGCACGTGGCCTCCGCGTGGTCCCCGGTTGCACTGATGCCGGCGATCTCCGGCACGGTAACGAGTGTGTAGCCCTGCTGCCGGAGGCCATCGATGATCCGCGGCAGCGCGGCGATCGTCGTGGAGCGGTCGGGGTTGCCGCCGCCGAGGCCGCCATCGTGCATCAGCACGATGGCGCCGGAGTGGGCGTGGTCGAGCACGTTGCTGACGATCCGGTCGGCGGAGGCGTCGCTCCAGTCCTCTGAGTCGATATCCCAGCCGATGGAGATGTAGCCGCGCTTGCGCTCTTCCTCCAGCATGACGCCGCTGGTGTGGCCGTAGGGCGAGCGATAGATGACGGGTTTCGAACCGAGGGCAGCGACGAAGGCGTCTTCCGCGAGGCGCAGGTCATCGGCGAAGGCGGCGTGCGACATGGCCGGCAGATCCTGGCTGTGGCTGTAGGAGTGGCTGCCGACGGCCATGCCGCGGGCGATCTCGTCGCGCACGATACGGGGGTTCGACTCGACCGCCTGCCCTTCATCGAAGAAGGTGGCGTGGGCGCCGGCGGCCGTCAGCAGATCGAGGATCTGCCCGGTGTGCGGCGGGTTGGGGCCGTCGTCGAACGTGAGGGCGATGCGAGGGGCGGCGCCACAGCCGGAGCTGAGATGGCGGGCCCGCGCCGGCGCGGCAGCGCACGCCGAAGCGAGCGATGCCGCCGCGACGCAGAGCGCAAGCAACGGCGCGAGCCTCTGATGCCTGGTCCGGGTGATCCCCATAACGCGAGGACAGTATCGCGGAAGTGGCGAGATGCCTCAATCGCCGCCAGTCGCGCTCATGCGGCCTGGGTGGTCGAATTCTTGACGTCGATGCTCGCGGAGAGCTGGCGCCGCTCGCTCTTGCTGCCCATGAGATAGACCCCCGAGACGGCGGCGACGAGCAACGCCTCGACGGCGCACAGGGCACCGAGGGCGATGGTCATATCGCGCCAGAAGGGCTCCGGGAACATCTGGATCAGGTGGTCCGTCTGCGGGTCGAGCTGCCAGAAGTCGTTCGTAAACAGCACCTCATGGAAGCGGGTGAACGCGGCCTCGAACCCAAACGCGGCGAAGATACCGATGCCACCGACGGCGAGCACGCCGACGCCCAGCGCGATGAGGCTCTGCGTCGCCAGCTGGCGCACGTTCCCCTCGCGCGACCAGATGAAGAAAGAGATGACGTAGGCGAGCACGAAGATCACGCTCAGCTCCTGCGCGCGGTTCACCCAGACGAACAGCTGCTTCACGTCCTCCATGTGCCGGGTCTCGCGGGCGTTGAAGACCGGACCCTGGAGGCCGCCCTCTGTGACCGTGTGGAAGAAGGTCTTCTCGCCGTTGTTGAAGTACTGACGCAGTGCCCCGGCCGTGCCATTGAGATCGCCGCGCGACAGGCCGGTGGTGTCTTCCGCGTTGTAGCGGTCGAAGGCGTAGTCGTACACCGACGGTGCGTTGGCAAGCAGGCGGATGTTCGTGGTGAGCAGCGCGACCGGGAGCGCTATGACGAAGAGGAGCGTGGCGAACATGCGGGCGAAGCCCATGTGGGTCTCCCTCTGCCGCCCCGCCGCCGCATCCGCATTCTCGTCTGATGCCGGATCGTTGTCAAGCGGTTTGTCTGCGCCGGCCGCCTTCCGCTCCGTTTCCATGTACTGAGCTTACTCCCCGGCGGCGCGACACAGCCACCGCGCGGGGCGTCCGACGGCGCTGGCGCGTCAAGCTTCCGCGCCCCCGGGACGGCGGCGATAATGTCCGGGTGACCATTGCACCACGTCTCGTCATCATCGGCCTCGGGCCGGGCGACGCCTCGCTGCTCACCGTGGAGGCGCGTGACGCGCTCGCGGCCGCGGCGGAGGTGTGGCTGCGGACGGCGCGTCACCCGACCGTCGCGGAGCTACCGGCGGGCCCGAGCTACCAGTCGTTCGACGAGGTCTACGAACGCGGCGCCTCGTTCGCCGAGGTCTACGAGACGATCGTCGAGCGGGTTCTGGAACTCTCGGCGCGGCCGGGGGGCGTCGTGTACGCCGTGCCGGGGCACCCGCTCTTCGGCGAGGCGACCGTCCGGGCGCTGCTCGAACGCGCACCCGCGGCGGGCGTCGGAGTCCGCATCGTGCCCGGGATCAGCTTTCTCGACGCGGCAGCGGCGGCGCTTGAGCTGGACCCGCTCGCGGAGGGGCTGCTGCTGCTCGATGCGCTATCGCTTGGCGAGCCGCACGGGATGCTGGCGCCGCAGCGTCCGACGGTGGTCGCGCAGGTGTACGACCAGCGCGCCGCATCGCAGGCCAAACTGGCGCTGCTCGACCTCTACCCGCCCGAGCACCCGGTGCGCGTCGTCAGCGGCGCCGGGACGAAGGACGAGCGCGTGGTCGATGTGCCACTCGAAGCGCTCGACCGGTCGGCGGCGGTGTTCGACCACCTGACGTCGGTCTACGTGCCGGCGCTGCCGGCGATCGCTGACACGCGCTCGTTTGCGGGGCTGCGCTACGTCGTCGCGCGGCTGCGGGCGGCGGAGGGCGGCTGTCCGTGGGACCTGGAGCAGACGCACGAGACGCTGAAGCGCTACCTGCTGGAAGAGGCGTACGAGGCGATCGACGCGCACGACGAGGGCGAGCCGCACCGGATCGCGGAGGAGATGGGCGACTTGATGATGCAGGTGCTGCTGCACGCGCAGGTCGCCGAGGACGCCGGCGAGTTCACCATCGAGGACGTCATCGGTTCGATCGACGCGAAGCTGATCCGCCGCCACCCGCACGTGTTCGGCGATGTGCGGGTCGAGGGAGCGGACGACGTGCTGCGCAACTGGGAGGTCCTGAAGAGCGAGGAGCGCGGCGACCAGCCGCTGCTCGACGCCGTGCCGAAGGCGATGCCGGCGCTGGCACAGGCGCAGTCGGTGCAGGGGCGCGCGTCGAAGGCCGGGCTGGCGCCCGCTGCGAAACCGGCGAGCGACCTCGCGGAATCGATCGCGCGGCTCGCGTCGGGCGATGCTGAGGCGGCGACGCTGGGCGACTTGCTCTTCGCGATCGTCGAGCTGGCACGGGAGCGCGATCTCGATGCGGAGGAGTCGCTGCGGATGGCGGTGCGGCGCTTCCGCGCGCAGGTAGCGGAGACGGAGGGCAAGTCCGGCGGCTGATCGCTAGTCGGGGGCGGCGTCTGCTGCGGCGCGAGCGGATTCGGCGCGCTGCTTCACGACCGGCAGCCACTCCTGCTCATCGCGGTCGCCGAAGTTCCACCAGACCTGCTCGCCCTTCGTCGTCTCGATCGCCAGGCAGAGATGGCCACCGGCAGAATGGCCCATCGCCGCGCGCGGCCAGCGGTAGAGGCCGGCGGATTTCACCTCGCCGAACGGGACACTCATCCAGCGGACGTCTCCTTTTTCGGCTTCGAATAGCATCCGGCGGTTCGTGAGGAAGAGCGACCCCGAGATCACGGACTTGCCATGCAGGAGCTCGGCCCGCACGGCGCGCTCGACCTCCTCGCCGGACGGCAGATCGTGCGACGGCGGCTCCACGGGCCGGGGCCTGCGTCCAAAGAGCGGCATCAGCCGGCCCCCATGGCGCGGGCGTACCGCATGGCCGGCCGGAGCTGCTCACGATGCGTGCGGTCGTGGCGCTCGAACGCCAGCACGTAGTCCAGCAGCGAATGCTCGTTCGGCTGCGGCTCCCACCAGAACGAGATGCGCAGATCCAGGTGCTCCGGCTGGAGCTGGGAGAGCAGTCGCATCGTCTCGTGGCGCATCGACAGGTACTCCTCGGTGAGCGCGCGCTCGGTGGAGCGCGCGCGGCCGGCGAGCAGATCGGCGTTGCCAGCGTCAATCTCCGGCCACGCGCCCACCTCCCCGTGCTCGATGATATGGCGCAGGTGCCCCTGCAGCACCCAGTCGCCCGTCCCGATATGCGCGAGCAGCTCGCGGTACGTCCAGCCGGGCACCGCCGACGGCCGCTCCCAGTAGACCGGATCGACGTTGTGGACGACGTAGAGGGTGTCATCGGGCGAGAGGGCATCGACGGCTGGCTGCAGCGCCGGAAGGAACTGCAACGCCTGCGGATGCCAGCTCATGCGCAGGGCGCGGCGGACATCGGCGGCGTGGAGCCGGTCGTGGTAGCCGAGCCAGATGCGCTCTCGCACGGAGTTGTGCTGCTCGCCGAACGAGCGCAGCGCGAGCGCCAGGTGCCGCGGCTCCAGCAACTCGTAGAGGCTGAGCAGCAGCTTGCGGCGCCGTTCCATTTCTTCGAGCAGCGCGGCGGGCGGCTGGGCGCGGCCGCGGTCGAGGGCGCGCTGGCGGGCGGCCTGTGCCTCACCGGGAGAGAGCGGCGGCCGCACGTCGGCCTCGCCCTTGAGCAGGCCCTGCGCCGCCAGCGCCCACGTCTGGTCAGCGGCCGCGAGATGCGCCAGCAGGTCATGCAGGGTGGCGGAGCCGTACGGGACGCAGCGCTGCCAGTCGGCGGGGCGCACCTGCTCCAGCGCCGCCAGCAGCTCCGTGCGGGCCATGTGCATGTCGAGCACAGCGTCATGGACGTAGCGATCCATCGCCACAAGTGTAGCGGCCGGACGGCGCGCGACGCCGCGAGCCGGGCCGCCCCGTCCGCGCGAAGTATGGCGATTGCGCGACAACCGCGGTCCTGCGCATAGGGCCCGGTGCGACAGGCCCGATTTCAGCGATGTTGGGGCATTGATGTTCGGCCGTGGCGGTGGTATGAAAAGTAGCGAGGCCGACGGGATCGCGCCTTCAGTTTTTCGCACTCTTCGACGAAGACCAGAACTGCGCTCCGCCGAATGCGCGGCCGGTTCTTGCATCTCATCACGGGAGTCAGCCCGATGCGCATCCTGCAACTGGCGCCGCTCTGGGAGGCCGTGCCGCCGCCGGCGTACGGCGGGACCGAAGCCGTCGTCAGCCTGCTGACGGAAGAGTTGGTGCGCCGCGGGCACGACGTGACGCTCGCGGCGTCGGGCGACTCGGAGACGAGCGCGACGCACCTGGCGGTCTATGGCCGGAGCCTCCGGCGGGCGGACGACCTGCAGGACCGCAACCCGTACGACTGGTCTCACATCGCCCTGTCGCTGCGGCACGCGCGTGACTTCGACGTCGTGCACAACCATGCCGGGGAGCTGGCGATGGCGATGTCGCACCTGGTCGATGTGCCCATGCTGACGACGATGCACTGCCTGGTGACGCCCGACACCCAGTTCGTCTGGGACCGCTACGCCGGCGCGTTCAATACGATCAGCCGGTCACAGCGCCCGCCCACACTCAAGCAGGGCGCGCGGGCGCAGTTCGCGGGGCACGTCTACAACGCGATCGACGTCGAGAGCTTCCCGTTCGAGCCGGTCAAGGGCGACGACCTGCTCTTCCTGAGCCGCATCGCGCCCGAGAAAGGGCCGGTGCAGGCGATCGAGGCGGCGAAGCGGCTGGGGCGGCGGCTGATCATCGCCGGCAAAGTCGACCAGTACGACCGGCGCTTCTACGAGGAGGTCGTGAAGGACCTGATCGACGGCGAGCAGATCGTCTTCTTCGGCGAGGCGGACGCGCGCCAGAAGCGCGAGTTGTACCGGACGGCGCGTTGCCTGCTGATGCCGTTGATGTGGGAAGAGCCCTTCGGGCTCGTGATGCCCGAGGCGATGGCCTGCGGCACACCGGTCGTCGCGTTCCGCCGCGGCAGCGCGCCGGAGCTGATCCGGCACGGCGAGACGGGCTACATCGTGGACAACGTCGACGAGATGGTGGAGGCCGTGCAGCAGATCGACCGCATCGACCCGGCGGCGTGCCGTGCGCACGTGCAGGAGCACTTCTCGCCGGCGAAGATGGCCTCGGCGTACGTGCGCGTGTACGAGGGGCTCATCGGTCGCCCGGGTCGGTCGCGAAGATTGACTTCCGGCCTTGAGTTACCGGCCGCGGCGGCCGGCAAAAGCGCGGTGGCATGATCACAGAAACCAGCATGAGCGAAGGACAGGTCGCGGCGGTCCGTCAAGCCCTGGCGCCGCTGCACATCGCAGAACTGGACGTCGAGCTGGTGGGCAGCTGCCTGTACCTGCGCGGCGCCGTCGCCTGCTACGACAAGAAGCGCCAGGCCGCGGAGCTGGCGGAGCGGGCAGCGCCCGGGCTTCCGATCGAGAACGAACTGCGGGTGGGGCAGGCGCCATTCCAGGCAGATGCGGCGATTCGGCGCTGCGTCACCGAGTCGCTCGCGGCGCTGGGCCCGGACGTGCTCGACCGGGTGCGTATCGAGGTGCACTCCGGCGTCGTCAGCCTCTTCGGAGCGGCACACGATGCCCAGGAGCGCCAGGCGCTGGAGTGCGCGGCGTGGAGCGCATGCGGCACGGGCCGCGTCGACAACCACGTCTCGCTGCTGAACCACGATCTCACGGACAACGAGGTGGAGCAGGCGCTGAACGAGTACGTACAGCGCAGCCTGCGCATGCCCCCGGCGGCCGTGGCCGTGAACTATCGGGCGGGCGTGGCACACGTCTCCGGGCACGTCGCATCGGCGAGCGAGAGCCAGGCGATCGAAGATCTGCTGCGGTGGCACGATGCCGTGAGCGACGTGGTGAACCGCCTGCGCGTGATCGCACCGCAGGCGCGCGGTGCCGGCGCGGCCCTCTGACAGAGACTGGCTGACAGCCTCCGAACCCGAGCAGATGTCCTCATCATGTGTGGGCGATCGTCCTTTCCACCGACCATCGTCTGGCAACGTCCCCAAGCGAGCACCCGGCTCGCGCGCTACCCCGTGACGCGGATCTGTGATAAGAAATGCCGTCATCAGCATCAGGAGCACGGTTTTGTTCAAGAAGATCCTGGTCGCCAACCGCGGCGAAATCGCGTTGCGCGTCATGCGTACGTGCCGCGAGATGGGCATCGCGACCGTCGCCGTCTACTCGACGGTCGACCGCAACATGCTGCACGTCCGGTACGCGGACGAGGCGTATCTGATCGGCGAAGGACCGCCGTTGGAGAGCTACCTCAACTATCCGAAGATCGTTGAAGTAGCGAAGGCAGCCGGCGTCGACGCCATACACCCGGGGTACGGCTTCCTGAGCGAGCGGACGGAGTTCGCCGAAGCCTGCGCCGACGCCGGCATCACCTTCATCGGCCCGAACCCCGAGTCGGTGAAGC